>Ga0102875_1000016_pt1 | contig 89454 bp, 74 predicted proteins | sample Colrivmet1547B02_FD_78185 | JGI IMG/M metagenome (GOLD analysis project Ga0102875, IMG submission 78185) | Estuarine microbial communities from the Columbia River estuary - metaG 1547B-02 | ecosystem: Environmental > Aquatic > Marine > Intertidal zone > Estuary | place: USA: Columbia River... | reverse complement strand
TACTTTACCATTCTCAACTCGACGGTAAGGTGTTTCAATGAATCCTAATTTATTTACTTTCGCAAATACACACAATGAAGAAATCAAACCAATGTTTGGTCCTTCCGGTGTTTCAATCGTACACAGACGACCGTAGTGTGTGTAGTGAACGTCACGAACCTCGAATCCTGCTCTTTCACGAGAAAGTCCGCCTGGTCCTAGTGCCGATAGACGGCGCTTGTGTGTTACCTCAGAAAGTGGATTGGTTTGATCCATGAACTGAGAAAGTTGATTTGTTCCAAAGAATGAGTTAATCACTGACGAAAGCGTTTTCGCATTGATTAAGTCAATTGGAGTAAATACTTCATTATCACGTACGTTCATACGCTCACGGATTGTTCTTGCCATTCTAGCAAGTCCAACACCGAATTGCGCATACAATTGTTCACCAACTGTACGAACACGACGATTAGATAAGTGGTCAATATCATCGATATCTGCTTTCGAGTTAATCAACTCGATCAAATATTTAATGATGTTAATGATATCAGTTTTTGTTAAAACTCGAGATTCTTCAGAATCATCTAATCCTAACTTCTTGTTCAAACGGAAACGTCCAACTTCACCTAAATCATAACGTGCATCAGAGAAGAATAATTTCTCAAATACTCCTTTTGCCGTCTCATAGTCGGGCGGATCTGCGTTACGTAATTGACGGTAAATGTGTTCAACCGCTTCTTTTTCAGAGTTGGAAGTATCTTTTTGTAAAGTATTGTAGATGATCGTGTAATCCGTAGAATTACCATCCTCTTTGTGTAAAATCAATGATTTCGCACCAGAGTCCATGATAGACTCTAAATGCTCTTCACCGATTACTAATTCACGATCAAGGATTACCTCATTACGTTCGATTGATACAACTTCTCCTGTATCCTCATCAACGAAATCTTCAATCCATGTTTTTAACACTCTTGCAGCTAAACGACGTCCAACTAATTTCTTCAAATTGGCTTTATTGACCTTGACTTCATCAGCCAATCCGAAAATCTCTAGGATATCACGATCTGTTTCGTATCCAATTGCGCGGAACAAAGTTGTAACAGGCAATTTTTTCTTACGATCGATGTAAGCATACATGATGTTGTTGATATCTGTCGCGAATTCAATCCAAGAACCTTTGAAAGGAATAATACGAGCAGAATATAATTTTGTCCCATTTGCGTGACGGCTTTGGCCGAAGAACACACCTGGTGAACGGTGTAATTGGGAAACGATAACACGTTCAGCACCATTTACAACGAAAGACCCTTTCGGAGTCATATAAGGAATTGTACCTAAATAAACATCCTGTACGATGGTTTCAAAATCCTCGTGTTCAGGATCGGTACAATATAATTTCAATTTAGCCTTTAAAGGAACACTATACGTTAATCCGCGTTCGATACATTCTTCGATAGAATATCTTGGTGGATCAACAAAGTAGTCTAAAAACTCCAATACAAATTGATTTCTTGTATCGGTAATGGGGAAGTTTTCTGCGAAAACTTTAAATAAACCTTCACTATCACGATTCTCAGGCGTTGTTTCCAACTGAAAGAATTCCTGGAAGGATTTTAATTGAATCTCCAGGAAATCTGGATACTCAAATTGATTTTTGCTTGAAGCAAAATTAATTCGGGTTGAATTATTTGATGTTGCCAAGGCTTTTGTTTTTTTAGTTATTCGATTATTCTGTCAAAATCAACATGCGAAAAAACAGGAGAAGGCATCCGCTAAAATAGCGGTGCCTTTCCTGTAATATTGTGGGATTAATTACTTAACCTCAACTTCAGCTCCAGCTTCTTCTAAAGCTTTTTTAAGACCTTCAGCCTCGTCTTTAGATACTGCTTCTTTCAATGTTGTTGGAGCACCGTCTACTAAGTCTTTAGACTCTTTCAAACCGTTTCCTGTTAATTCTTTAACAAGTTTAACTACAGCTAGTTTGTTTGGTCCACCAGCTTTCAAGATTACGTCGAACTCAGTTTTCTCAGCAGCAGCTTCGCCTGCATCAGCAGCGCCACCGGCCATCATTACTGGAGCAGCCGCAGCTGGTTCAATTCCGTACTCATCTTTTAAAATTGTTGCTAACTCGCTTACTTCTTTTACTGTAAGGTTAACTAACGTTTCTGCAATTTGCTTTAAATCAGCCATTTTATTTTAATTTAAAAAAGGTTATTATTAATTAATTTATGCTCGTTCTTCGAGCGTTTTAAGGATTCCAGCGATTGTATTACCAGAACCTTTAAGAGCAGACAATACATTTTGAGCAGGACTCTGCAACATTCCAATGATTTGACCAACCAATTCTTCTTTACTTTTCAGTGATTCAAGAACTTTTAATTGATCATCTCCAATGAAAATTGCCTCATCAATGTATGCACCTTTCAAAAGTGGTTTTGGTGATTTCTTACGGAAATCAGCAATCAATTTTGCAGGAGCATTAGCCACTTCGCTGAACATCACAGAAGTTGAACCTTTCAACACATCTCTCAATGCGCCAAAATCTTTCCCTTCTACTTGGTCCATCGCTTTTTGAAGCAATGCATTCTTCACTACACGCAATGAAATGTTTGTTTGAAAACATCTTCTACGTAAAGCGTTTATTGTCTCTACTGTTAATTCTGCTGTGTCTGCTAGATACAACACATTGTTGGCAGTTAAATCTGCCGCCAAATCGCTGATGTACTTTGCTTTTTCTTCTCTTGTCATTTTCTTAAGTATTAAGCAGTAACAGACTTCGCGTCAATTTGTATCCCTGGACTCATCGTTGAGCTCAGGTAGATACTTTTAATATAAGTACCTTTTGCAGCAGATGGTTTTAATTTCACTAGTTGTTGAATCAACTCAAACGCATTTTCGCGAATTTTGTCACCATCAAAACTAACTTTACCAACCGATGAGTGAATGATACCGTATTTATCAACTTTAAAGTCGATTTTACCAGCTTTCACTTCAGTTACAGCTTTACCTATTTCCATAGTTACCGTACCTGTTTTCGGGTTTGGCATTAAACCGCGTGGACCTAAAACGCGTCCAAGTGCACCTACTTTACCCATAACTGAAGGCATCGTAATAATTACGTCGATATCTGTCCAACCACTTTTGATTTTGTCAATGTAGTCATCAAGTCCAACATATTCTGCACCTGCTTCGATTGCTTCTTTTTCCTTGTCCGGAGTACAAAGTACGAGTACTTTAATATCCTTTCCAGTTCCATGAGGCAATGCAACAGTTCCACGTACCATTTGATTCGCTTTACGAGGATCAACCCCTAAACGAACACAAACATCTACAGAGGCATCGAATTTGGTTGTAGAAATTCCCTTCACCAAATCACATGCTTCAGATAGAGTGTAGATCTTTGTCAAATCAAATTTGGACAAGATCTCTTTTCTTTTTTTAGAAACTCTTTTCATAACAATTAATTATTTGGATTGAGGAGCGACTCCACCTTTAACGGTTACCCCCATACTTCTTGCTGTTCCTGCAACCATGCGCATCGCTGCATCAACGGTAAAACAATTCAAATCAGGTAATTTATCTTCTGCAATCATGCGAATTTGATCCCAAGAAATGGAAGCAACTTTTACACGATTTGGCTCAGATGAACCTTTTTTGATTTTTGTGTGTTCGATGATTTGTACCGCTGCCGGTGGTGTTTTAAGAACGAAATCAAAGGATTTATCACCATAAACAGTGATAACAACTGGAACTACCTTACCCATTTTATCTTGAGTACGAGCATTAAACTGCTTACAAAACTCCATGATATTTACACCTTTCGCACCCAAAGCAGGTCCGATTGGTGGTGATGGGTTGGCTGCGCCTCCTTTGATCTGCAATTTGATCAATGCTGCTACTTCTTTAGCCATATATATTAAAATTATGTAGTCAACGTGAATCAGTGATGGGAAGCTTTAATCATCGGACTCACTCCTACGGTTAATACAAATTCTAACCTTCTTTCTCAACCTGCATATAGCTGAGTTCCAAAAGGTTTTTTCGGCCAAATATTTTGACCATTACTTTTAATTTTTTCTTCTCTTCGTTGATTTCATCCACAACACCAGTAAAGTTGTTGAATGGACCATCAATTACTTTAACAGACTCTCCAACAACAAAAGGAATTTTTAACTCTTCTTCGGATGTTGCTAATTCATCTACTTTACCTAGGATTCTGTTTACCTCTGCTAAGCGCATTGGAACAGGTTCACCACCTTTGACAGTACCAAGAAATCCGATAACGTTTGGAATACTTTTAATAACGTGACTTACCTCACCTACTAATGCAGCTTCAATTAATACATATCCAGGTAAAAAAGCCTTTTCTTTGTTGACTTTTTTTCCATTCTGTATTTTGAAAACCTTCTCGGTTGGGATGAGAACTTGATTCACATAATCATTCAGTTTCATTCGAGAAATTTCTAACTCAAGGTACTCCTTAACTTTCTTTTCCTTGCCACTTACGGCACGAACTACATACCATTTCTTAACAATTTCTGCCATTACTGTATTTGTTAGAATGATCCGTAAATAAAACCTAGTAATCCTTTCCACAAAGATCCCTCTTCTCCGGAAATACCGAAGGCGTAATCCATTGCGAAAATAAGCAGTGCAATGAGAACAGATGCAACAACTACCAGAATGGTATTATTTTGTAGTTCTTTCCAAGTTGGCCACGTTACATTGTGCACCATTTCTTGGTAAGTTTCCTGAAAATATGATCTAATTTTTGACACTTATTTCAATTTTAATTGAGCACGGGCGGTAGGATTCGAACCCACGACCAATGGTTTTGGAAACCACCACTCTACCAGCTGAGCTACACCCGTTTAAAAAGGGGAGTTGTTAAACTCCCCTTACTTAAAACTATGTTGTTTCTTGTTAAGCTACGATTTCAGTAACCTGTCCAGCACCTACTGTTCTACCACCCTCACGGATTGCAAAACGAAGTCCTTTATCCATTGCAACTGGTACGATCAATTTAACTGTAATTGATACGTTGTCACCTGGCATAACCATCTCGCGTCCATCAGTTAAGAAGATTTCTCCTGTAACGTCAGTTGTACGGAAATAGAATTGAGGACGGTATTTATTGTGGAAAGGAGTGTGACGACCACCTTCTTCTTTCTTCAATACATAAATCTCAGCTTTAAATTCTTGGTGAGGTGTAGTTGATCCTGGTTTACAGATAACCATTCCACGTTTGATTTGAGATTTCTCAATACCACGTAACAATAATCCTGCGTTATCACCTGCTTCACCACGATCTAACATTTTACGGAACATCTCAACACCTGTAACTGTAGATGTCAATTTCAATTCACCCATACCTAAGATCTCAACTGGATCTCCAGAGTTAATTACACCTGTTTCGATACGACCTGTTACAACTGTACCACGACCTGTAATCGTAAATACGTCTTCAACTGGCATCAAGAACGGTTTGTCAACATCACGTGGAGGAAGTTCGATGTATGTATCAACTGCATCCATTAACGCATCAATTGTAGCAACCCACTGAGGCTCTCCGTTTAATGCTCCCAAAGCTGAACCTTGGATAACTGGTGCATTGTCACCATCATATTTGTAGAAAGAAAGCAATTCACGTACTTCCATTTCAACTAACTCTAATAACTCTGCATCATCTACCATGTCCACTTTGTTCATGAAGACAACTAAACGAGGAACACCAACTTGACGACCAAGAAGGATGTGCTCACGTGTTTGTGGCATTGGGCCATCAGTTGCAGCAACTACTAAAATCGCTCCATCCATTTGAGCAGCTCCAGTTACCATGTTCTTTACGTAATCGGCGTGACCTGGACAGTCAACGTGTGCGTAATGACGGTTTGCTGTTTCGTACTCAATGTGCGAAGTGTTAATAGTGATACCACGCTCTTTTTCTTCGGGCGCGTTATCGATTGAAGAGAAATCACGAACCTGAGCCAATCCCTTAGAAGCAAGAACGCTAGAGATTGCTGCAGTCAACGTAGTCTTACCATGGTCAACGTGTCCAATAGTACCAATGTTCACGTGTGGTTTGGAACGGTCAAAATTTTCCTTAGCCATTTTTTTTTTGTTACTTAGTTAATAATATATTTATTTATCATAAAATCCTTTACCATCAAAATGGAAAGGATTCAACTTCTTTTTTCATACTGAGCCAATGACGAGAATTGAACTCGTGGCCTCTTCCTTACCAAGGAAGCGCTCTACCCCTGAGCTACACCGGCGCTCTTTGAAAAGTGAGCGGGAGACGAGACTCGAACTCGCGACGTTCAGCTTGGAAGGCTGAAGCTCTACCAACTGAGCTACTCCCGCTTTTTTTCTTTTCTTGTGGGGGGAGCAGGATTCGAACCTGCGAAGATGTACATCAGCAGATTTACAGTCTGCCCTCGTTGGCCGCTTGAGTATCCCCCCTACAATTTGAGCCGATGGAGGGATTCGAACCCCCGACCAGCTGATTACAAATCAGCTGCTCTGGCCAACTGAGCTACATCGGCAATTTAATTGTTGGTTTTCTTAAATAAAGAACTTTTACTTTTCCCAAAGACCAATTTGGGATTGCAAATGTATGAAACTTTTTCTTATCTCAAAGAATTTTTTGAAAAAATATTTGAAAATTTTATCACTTTTACTTTCCCGATTTTTTCCTACGTGTATTTCATTACTTTTGTTTCCATGTTAAAACAAAAAGTGATTGTTTCAGTATCAAGCGATTTGGTCACCGACAACCGTGTTCATCGAACGTGTTCCGTGCTGCATGATCTTGGTATGGATGTTTTACTAATGGGACGAAAAAAAAAGGATAGTCCAATACTCAATGAACGAAATTACCCCGCAAAACGCCTTCGTCTTCTATTTGAAAAGGGCCCGCTTTTTTATGCAGAATTAAATTTGAGATTGTTTTTTATTCTCCTGTTTCAAAAAAAAGCACTCCTTTATTCCAATGACCTCGATACGCTTTTGCCGAATTTCCTTGTAAGCAAATTAACTGGATCAAAATTGATCTATGACAGCCATGAACTTTTTACCGAAGCACCTGAGTTAATTCACCGCAAACGAACCCAAGGAATCTGGCTAAGCTTAGAGAAAATGATTTTCCCAAAACTAAGCCACATTATTACGGTAAATGACTCGATAGCTCAGACCTATAAAAATTGGTATAAAAAGGACCTGCTCGTCATCCGGAATATCCCGAATAAATTTGAAATTGAATCCCTTCAAACAAAAGAGGAATTGGGAATACCCACAAATGACTTTTTAGTAATTATTCAAGGATCTGGATTAAATGTGGAACGAGGCATTGAAGAAGCAGTCCTAGCAATGAAGGATCTTGAAGGTGTCACGTTAATGCTTGTTGGCAATGGCGATGTTATGCCCGTGGTGAAAGAACTCATTCAACAAAATCGACTGGAAGACAAGGTGAAAATTTATGGAAGACGTCCTTATATAGAGATGATGCAATTTACTGCACATGCAGATCTTGGACTTACCCTAGATAAACCGATGAGTAAAAACTACGAATTTTCACTACCAAACAAGGTTTTTGATTACATGCATGCCGGGACTCCTATTTTGGCAAGTAAGTTAGTTGAGATTGAACGTGTCATCACAACACATCACATTGGGAGTATTCTAAACGAAGTAAGTCCTGATGCGATTGCTGCTGCCATCAATGAATTAAAAGGACAACCTGAATTATTGATGAAACAAAAAGAAGCGTGTCGCTTGGCTTCTGAAACGGAAAATTGGGAAAATGAACGACGTAAGCTGGAATCATTTATCCATTCAGCTATGACTCATTCTTCTCTCTAGTTCGATTAAACGATATAAATCGAACATCCACAAACGGAAAAATCCTTTCGTGAGCAAAAAGGACAACATCGGCTGAAATACTATGCCGAAAGGACGAAACACCAATCGAATGACTTTGGACTCATGAATACTGATAGCCAAGCTTAATAATTTCTGTTGTTGATTGAAGCGGTTATCTTGTAGACTTTGTGAAATCCGCCACAAATTGGAAACTGCATCCTTTGTTTTTAATAGGAAAGTGTGATTCTCTACTAAATCATCATTCTTGATGGGATTATCAATGTGGTGACAAACAACTCCTTTTGTATATAGCTGAAATCCAAATAGCGTATCCTCATGTCCATACTTGGTAATGGATTCATCGAAAGGATTCTCTTCTAAAATGGATTTTCTTACAATGAAATTATTTGATTTGAATCCACTTGTCCGATCCGCAATGCGCTCCTCTGTCGTTTTACTTTCTCTTTTACGGCTATACTCCCAGCGCAACATTTGGGAACGAGGTGGTCTTGATGTTGTTTCTTCTCGTCCGCCAACGAGTAAATCAATCGATTGATCGCATATGAACTGAAGGTATTTCTGAATGAAATCTGTTCGATGAACAATAGAATCCCCATCGAGAAAGAGTAAGTGCGTTCCCTTGACAAAAGGTAAAAACGCATTTCGAATTTTTGACCTGCCAATGTTAACCGGTAATTCCTGGTAGTCGCTAAATCCTCCTACACTTCGATTTAATTCTTTAAAAAAAACATCGGAAGCGTCGTCCAAAAAAAGGAGCTCGACTTCCGATGAATATGCTTGAATTTGTCGATGGAGTTCTGTAGCAAGAGGACGGATATCCGTATTGTAAATGGGGATACAAATCGACAGGATCATCTGCTTGAATTATGCCATTGTATTTGGCGTACCAAAGTTCATGGGTGGGAATCCAGCTTGTGGATCATCAATAACCCCAAAATTCTGCTCGTATTTTTGGATGTTATCCGTTAAAGCTTGTAAGAATCGTTTAGCATTTTGAGGCGTCATCAATACGCGTGACCGAACTTTCCCTTTCGGCATCCCCGGCATTATTTGCACGAAGTCACAAACAACCTCCGCAGGAGAATGTGTGATTATAGCCAAGTTCGAATAGGTACCTAAAGCAATTTCTTCAGATAGTTCAATGTTCATGTGATTTTCTTCGTTTTCCATTATTTTCTTATTAAATCGTTTGTTCTTTTTCTTCAAAGATAATTCCGAAGGTCTCCAATTCTTTTAAAATTGGCTCGTAGACTTTCTTCTTGACCGGCAAGGTAACACCTTTCTCTTGGATTTCACCTGACAAAATTAATTTTGCTGCAATCGCAACGGGAAGTCCAACGGTATTTGACATGGCGGTATACACCTCATCTACTCCCAAGTTGACAAGGGAGGAGGTGATTTTCTTCTGCTCATTATTGATTAAATATTCGAATTCATGATACATCACCAACATGTCTTTATCCCCGGACTCCAACTTCCATTTTGGTTCTAAGAGTTGTTGCAATAATTTCGCTGGACTCGCATTTTCAATTCCATAGGTAAATGAATCATCGAAAATCCCCATGCTTTCAAATTGTTCAAACAAAAAAGCATTTTCTTCTCCGAGCACCTTTTTAAATTTATCCTCCACAGGTGTGTGCAATTCATACGGTAAAAAGGCATTCAAAAACGATCGAGGTGTCAAGGTTTCAGAATTTGTCATCGCATACGAATCATCCGTCATTCCTAATTGGATGAATACATCCCAACCTTGGCAATAATTTGGACGACGTAGGGTCCCTCTGTAAATCGTGGGAATCCCTTCAATACCATAGGTGGATGAATAGATTAATGAATTTCGATTCGCATATCCATCAAAATATCCATACGGTGGGATCTCAAAACGATCTAACTTTTTGAAGAGTTGTGAATATGGAATATACTTATATTCATTGTTATCCATATATAAAGCGGCCGGACCTTGTCCAGCAACAATGACGTTACGTGGATTCCATGTAAATTTATAGTGCCATGGATTGTTATCTGATTCTGGAGCTAATAATCCACCACAAAAAGACTTGAAACTCGTTAATGTTCCACCAATCGCTTTGATGTGATCAATCACTTTCATCGCGCTCATGTGGTCGATTCCTGGATCGACACCAATCTCATTCATGATGACAATTCCCGCATCTATTGCTTCTTGATTCAATGCACGCATTTCAGGAGAAATGTACGATGGTGTGATTAAATCTGTGCGCATTTCTATGCAATCTTTCGCTACTTCAACGTGATAAATCGCCGGCAGCATGGAAATCACCAAATCAGCATGAGCAATAGCTGGCTTACGTTCTTTCGAATCTAAAGCATTAAACGAAAGTGCTTCGGCATTCGGATGTCCATCGATTTTCTTCTTTACTAAATCAATGTTCTGATCCACAATTTTCACATGCCAATTTTCAGCTTCTGAATGAGCTAACAAATATCTGATCAATGATGAAGCAGACATTCCCGCTCCTAGTATTAATATGGTCTTCATTCCTTTCTTTACTTTATCCGCACTGGACCTTTGACAAATTTATGAAAATGTTTGGATGCGCTAATTTTCTTACTCGTCTTTTATCAACAAGAATTTCATTGGGAATGCTAATCGATTTGCCCAAGACACCTCATCGTGAGCTGTTTTCTCCCAAACAAGTGTTGAATAATTTGCGCCTGTTTCATACCCACACTTCTTCATCGTACTTAACAATACATCATGATAAGGACCGTAATACGCATCCAAGGTTTCTGTTCCTCGATCAATGTACAACTTTACTTTTTTTGGAGAAGGAAGTGTTTTACTTAAATAGGTATTGAAAGGAAGCACCAATTGATTCATGGCGTCGTCTCCCATCATTTGGAGATTTATCATCGGTGTATGTATGGACAAACAAGCTGCTCCTCCGAATGTCTTGGACTTTTGTGTTAACCCGTAAAGTGAAATAAGTCCACCCATACTGGAACCAATTAAAAATCGATCTTCGCGTTTATGACTAACCGAATATGACTTATCTACAAATGGAATCAATGCTTTGGTGATCCATTCCAAGTAATAATCAGCACGTAATTCACCATTCCAGAGGGATGATGTTAATGTTGAAACATACGCCGTATCCATGTACAGTGATGCTTGCTGCGGGAAAAACTCAGCATACCGATTTGGTGGGTCATTGTAAATTCCAACGACAATAAACGGACGTGTAATTCCATTGGAAATCAAACTGTCGGCTGTTTCATCGACTCTCCATTCTTTTTTATTCCAAGTTGTGGTTGAATCAAAAAGCATTTGTCCGTCGTGCATATAAATGGTCGCATACTCCAACTGAGGATTGTAGTTCGACGGCAACCAAACGACTACTTGACGCGTGGTGGAATCACGAAATGGCAACTTGAAACTTTCCAAGGTTCCGTGTGAGGCACTTTGATTGTTCGGGACAAGCCATAAACGCTTATTTTTTTGAGCATAAAATGAACACGGAACTAAAAGTAAGAGCGCAAGGACACCTGAGAAAAGTTTCATTTGAATCAACGGTAAAAATTATTTTACAAGAATAGTTCTTTCCTGTCAAGAATCAAGCGTACATATCGTATTTTTGCAGTAAATTTTAGCACATGTTGGATAAACTTCTTGCCTCCCTTTTTTCGATGCGACTGATGACCATTGGATTATTACTTTTTCTAGTTGGAATCGGTGCAGCTACATTCATTGAATCAATATACGGCATTCAAAGTGCGAAAATCATCATTTACAATGCAACTTGGTTTGAAATTCTCCTTGTTTACCTGGCGTTAAACCTGATTTCTAACATTTTTAAACATAAAATGTTTCGACGAGAAAAAATCGCAACATTGATGTTTCACTTGTCTTTTTTAGTCATCATTTTTGGTGCGGCAATTACGCGCTACGTGAGTTTCGAAGGACAAATGGTTATAAAAGAGGGGACATCCTCTGATTTCATCTACACGGCTGTACCTCATGTGCTTGTGCACATGCAAGATTTGGCAACGGGCAAAACAAAAACAGAGGCGCACACATGTTATTTATCAGAAATTACGGATAATGATTTCACCTATTCAACAGAATTTCAAAAGAAAAACATTGATGTCAGCTATGTGAATTTTCAATCGAAAATGATTGACTCTTTGGTTGTTCGTCAATCGTTTAAAGAAACGTCCTTGGAATTAATTACGGATGGAATGAAGTCAAATTTCCTGACTGAAAATGACTTTTTCATGGTCGGAATGGTTCCCCTTTCTTTTGGACCAGAACCTAAATCTCCCGGAATGCAGGTCCGCAAAAAAGGAGATAGTTTACAAATCAAAACGGCCGTTCCATTGACATATTTACCCATGTCAGAAATGAGAAAAGCGCGTCAAAGTGGGGCAAATGTTCCGGACTCGATGTTTACGAACGTTCCTTTAAATCAATGGGTTGAATTCAAAACAACCACATTATATCATTGTGGGGACAAGCAATTTGTTTTCAAACGCGCATTGAATCATGCGAAAAAAGTCTTGATGCCATCTGGTAAAAAAAATGTGGGTTCCGACTATTTAACTGTTCGTGTGAGCGATGGAAAAGCAAGTAAAGTCATTCAAATTGAAGGTGGAATAGGTGCTATTCCTACACCGGTTCGTTTTGCCATGAACAACATTATGTATCAACTTGAATACGGTTCCATTCGAAAACCAATTAACTTTCAAGTATTCTGTAAAGATTTTAAATTGGACAAGTATCCAGGAAGCGAGTCGCCTTCATCCTTCTCGAGTGATTTAACCCTCATTGATGCGAAAAGAAAGGTTAAAATGGATCGACACGTTTTCATGAACAATGTCATGGATTATGATGGTTATCGTTTTTTCCAATCTGCATATGACCTCGACAATCCAGCAACGGCAGAGAACGAAGAAGGAACAATATTAAGTGTGAACCACGATTGGTGGGGAACAAACATTACGTATCTCGGATACCTGCTGATGAGTATTGGCATGCTGATGTCCTTGTTTGCACCAGTTGGGCGATTCCGAGAATTAAATGATAAAATGAAGAAGCTAAAAGCAAAACGCGCAAGCTTAAACGCATTAAGTTTAATGATTGGACTCCTTTTATTTCAAACGGTTTCATACGCACAAGATCATGCGCATGGAGCAAATCCAGCGGCGAAAATATTCAGAGTCATGTCCGAAGAACATTCGGAAAAACTTGCGTCGCTATTGGTTCAAGACTATGAAGGACGTATCTCTCCGATGCATACGTTATGTGATCAATTACTACGTAAAATCAATCGTTCCAATCACTATAAAGAATACAACGCGGTTCAAACGATCATGAGTATTCAAATGTATCCTCAATACTGGATCAATCAAAAAATTGTACAGGTTCCAAGTAATTTAAGAGACCCATTAAAATTAGGCGAGTATGCGAGTGTTATGGACCTAGTGGATCAAAAAACACAAGAATTCAAATGGTTAAAGGAATATAAAATTGCACATCAACGCTTGGAATCGCAACGCAATGAATTCGACAAAAAACTCATTAAATTAAATGAGAAATTCGAAGTTATTCAAGGTGTCATCATGTGGAAATACTTACGTGTTGTTCCTAAAAAAGGCGATGCGAATCACACGTGGTACATTCCTTTTCAAGTCGATACAACAGCATCTTTACAGGTTTTAAGCTACATCTCACTTTTGGATGAAGGGGCGAAAAAAAACAATTTTAGCAAGGCGGAAAGTGTCCTCAAAAAAGTAAAAGCACACCAACGAAAAGTAAGTTCGGATGTCGTACCAGCCGAATCTGCAGTGAACATGGAAATCTCTTACAACAAAATGGAGATCTTCAAACACTCTTACCAACTGTTATTATCCCTTGGATTCTTGCTCTTGATTGTTTCGTTTATTGGAATTTTTAAATCGGCAGCATCGCGTTTTTCGAAAGTTCAAAAATGGATGAATCGCATCATCATTGGATTCATGGTTGTATCCTTCCTCTACCTTGCCGCAGGACTTGGAATGCGTTGGGTGATTTCTGGCCATGCACCTTGGAGTAACGGTTACGAAGCAGTGGTTTTCATCGCCTGGGTAACCATGATTGCTGGATTTAGCTTCACACGTAAAAACATTGTCATCCTCGCTGGAACAGCCATTCTTGCTTCCTTGATGATCTTTGTGACGGAATTAAGTCTTTTCGATCCTGAAATCACGCCACTCGTACCTGTATTGAAATCGTATTGGTTAAAAATACACGTAGCCATCATTACTGGTAGCTATGGTTTCCTCGGATTAGCAGCGATATTAGGATTGCTGAACTTGATTCTTTACACCGTGCGTAACGAGAAAAACAAAGAGATAGTCACCATTAACATCAATGAATTAACATACGTATCCGAAATGACCATGACCATCGGTCTCTTTATGTTGACGATCGGGACATTCCTAGGTGGAATATGGGCAAATGAATCTTGGGGACGTTATTGGGGCTGGGACCCCAAAGAAACGTGGGCGCTTGTTTCCGTGCTTGTTTACGCTGTCATCCTTCACTTGCGTTTCATTCCGAAATTAAACGGGAAATTCTTATTTAATGTCATGTCCTTCTGGGGATATTCAGCCATCTTATTTACCTTCTTCGGTGTTAACTTCATGTTGGTCGGACTGCATTCATACGCGAATGGCGACGGACTTGGTAAGTTTCCAACTTGGTTGAGTTTGACTATTTTATTCTTTGTAGGATTCACGGCGTTTGCTTCTTTCCGAAACAAATCATTAGAACGAAAGTCTAAAAAAGATCTTTTATCCGAATGATTTCAGAACGCATACTTCATGAGGATAATCATGTGATTGTCATCAATAAAATGGCATCCGAAATTGTTCAAGGGGATAAGACGGGTGATCAAACCATGCCGGATGAAATCAAAGCGTATTTAAAAGAAAAATACCAAAAACCTGGGAACGTTTTCTGCGGTGTTGTACATCGTTTGGATCGTCCTACAAGTGGCGCGTTGGTTTTCGCTCGAACAAGTAAAGCCCTGGAACGCTTAAATGCGCAATTTCGCGACAAAGAAACCAATAAAATCTATTGGGCGATTGTGGAAACGGCACCGGAAAAACAAAGTGGACGACTCGTTCATCATTTAAAGAAGAACGAAGCTCAAAATAAAAGTTACCCCGTAAATGCAAGTGTTTCCGGTTCTAAGGAAGCGATTCTATCCTACCGTAAATTAGCATCCGGTGATCGTTACCATTTATTGGAAATCACGCTAGAAACAGGACGCCATCATCAAATTCGTGTTCAGTTAAGTTCCATTGGATGCATCATCAAAGGCGATGTAAAATATGGAGCGAAACGTTCCAATCCTGACGGATCTATCTGTTTGCATGCGCGTTACTTGAAATTCACTCATCCAACTTCCAAGGAAGAAGTTTCTGTCGTTGCGCCTGTTCCATCAGACCGACTTTGGCAAGAAATTACGAAGGGTTTGTAAACCACTTCTTGCGCCAAAACTGCGCGAATTTTACCAGTAAAATCAAGGCTGGAACCTCCACTAATGGACCAACAACTCCAGCGAAGGCTTCTCCTGAATGGATACCAAAAACACCGATGGAAACCGCAATCGCCAATTCGAAGTTATTTCCGGAAGCCGTAAAAGCCAATGCTGCTGTATCCGAATACGTCGCACCCATTTTCTTGGAAACAAAAAACATCAGGACAAACATGACGGCAAAAAAGATAATTAAAGGCACAGCAATCGTCAAGACATCCATCGGAATGGATAGCATCATTTTTCCTTTCAAACTGAACATCACCACGATGGTGAATAACAAGGAAATCAACGTGATAGGTGAAACAAATGGAATAAATGAATTCGTAAACCACTCCTCCCCTTTTTGTTTGATGAGCAATGATCTACTGAGAACCGCAAGGACAAATGGAATCCCCAGATAAACGCCAACAGTTTGTGCAATTTCGAGCATCGAAATGTTTAAATGCAGTCCTTTGACACCGAAGTACGGCAACACGATTTCCAAATAGAAATACGCATAGGATGAAAAGAAAAACACTTGAAGCAAACTATTGATTCCAACCAATCCTGCAACTAGTTCTCGGTTTCCATCCGCCAATTCGTTCCAAACGATAACCATGGCGATACATGGTGCAAGTCCAATCACAATTAATCCAGTCATGTATTCCGGGTATGCTTTGAGGAATAAAACGGATAACAAAAACATCAAGAATGGGCCAACAATCCACGTAATAAAAAAAGAAACCAACAATAACTTTGGTTTGGAAAGGATGCTGGGTATTTTAGAAAACTGCACCTTCGTTAAAGGTGGATACATCATCAAGATGAGTCCGATGGCTAGTGGGATATTCGTGGTTCCATAAGAAAGTGCATCCAATTTTTGATCCATATTGGGAACAATGTTTCCGATCAATATCCCAATAAGCATGGCAAGAAAAATCCACAAAGTGAGGTAACGATCTAAAAATGAAAGTTGTTTAACATTCGGTTGAGTCGACATAATTTAATGGGTTAAACGTGAAAAAACATAAAAGATTTCTCTGGCTATTTGATGAACACGGGCCAAGTACATTTCCGATTCTTGCGCTGTGCCGTCAAATGCTTTTGGATCCTCGAAAGAAAGTCCGATTCGGAAATCTGCTCCAACAACAAACGGACAATTTTGCTCCGCATGCGTACAAGTCATGATTGCAGCGAAATTCTCTTTTGGATTGACGTCATCCTCAATGAGTTTTGAAAAAGCAGCCATTGATTGTGTAGCATTCAACTGAATGACATAGTGAGGATTTTCACTCATTTCTGTTGTTTGAATATCCATTCCTATGGAACGAAGTGCTGTAATTGCATTTGGATGAAATGCGGTTACTTCCGTGCCAGCAGAAAATGTATGAATACCTGTTACCTGATAAAAGTCAGCGGCCAACGCGCAAAGTATCTGTCCGAAATGACTTCTTCTCGAATTGTGGGTACAGATGAACATCAATAAGGATTCTTTACCTGAATTTTGATTTCCATGTATATAGGTAGTCAAGCGATCAAGCACTAATTTTCGATCCGCCGGAATCTGATCAAATTGAAGAGTGATTTCTTCTGAAAATTGAGTCAACTTTGTATTCATAAGCTTGATTTAACAACAACCTCCTCCCGGAGTACAAGTAGATTTTGCCGATGGAGTCAATTCCACCAAACTAATTTTCTGTTTTGCAGGTGGTATGCCACATTTATCTTCTGCCAAACAAGCTGTGGTTGTTGAAAGCAATTCGAAAGAAGTGCCATTCCACGCCAGTTGGTATTTACCAATGGTCGATCCTTGATATTCAACTTCAATCTCCTCATCAGGCAAGTTCAAGGTTCGCTCGGACAATTCAATGATTTTCATCAATTTCTCTGACGCAAGACGATGGTCAAAGTCTTCCGCTTCCCATAACTGAAAACAAATGCGGTCTTCTAAACGCGTTGTTCCACCACAATCAATAAAACGTTTTTGAACGTGTCCAACTTCCGTGATGTGAAAATGCGAAGGAACCGTAGATCCATCTGGTAATTGAAATGACACCGTCGTCATTCCCGTCAAGTTTGCTTTAAATTCACTTAGTTTCATTGTTTCTTTTTTTTAACAACATGTTGGATTCTGATCGTATTTTAAGGAAGCTAAAAAAGAATCGAGCTGACTGATTTTATCCAAATTCAAACAGTAACAAATACTCGTGCCTGAAACACTTCCTTGAATGATACCAGCAGTTTTTAATTCCTTTAAATGTTGCGAAATGGTCGGTTGAGCAAGGGGAAGTTCATTCACTAAATCCGTACAAATGCATTTTTCCTGCGTTCGCAAAAATTGAATAATGGCAATCCGTGCTGGATGTCCCATCGCCTTAAATAGTGAGGCTAACTCGTTCACTTCTGCACTAAAACTTTCGCTTTTCGTCGTTCCCATCGCTTACAATATTGTTATATTGCAATATTACGATATTATAACAAATGTAAAAAAGATTTTCTCAGAAAATTAAGCGCGAAAGATTTTTGCAAATGTTTTACAGATAATGACAAGGTCCTGACTCAGTGACGGATTGGCTAAATATTTTTCATTTAATCGAATCTTTTCCGGCATCACCTCTTGAATGTATGTTTGTTGCGGATTGTCAGATTTTGCCAAAAGTTCATTTTCATGAAAATATTCCAAGGAGGCTAAATCGGTAATTCCTGGTTTGACTTGCAAAATTTTACGTTGTGATTCCGTGTATAAATCCACGTATTCTCTCACTTCTGGACGGGGTCCAACAATGCTCATTTCACCTTTCAGCACATTGATGAATTGTGGAAATTCATCCAATTTGTACTTGCGTAAGTAATACCCTGATTTGGTTATCCGTGAATCTCGAGATCCGACGGTGATTCTGCCCTGAGCCTCAGCATTGACATGCATACTTCGAAATTTCAAAAGTTGAAAAGAAACGCCATCCTTCCCTACTCGATTTTGCAAAAAAAAGACACCTCCTCGGGACTCTAATAGGATCCACAAGGAAAGCAAGATTCCAATAGGCAGAAAACAAATCAGCACAATTAAGGCAAAAAGGATGTCGAATACTCTTTTCATGCGTAACTTCACATTTGGTACAAAACTAATTTTTTTTCCTCAGCATGGCACAGGAACTTCAAGAACAAGTGAAACAAGCACTCGTTGATCAGTCATTTCGCACAGATACACTTGCGCAATTAGCAAAGGATTTTCAGCGTTGCGGTTTGACTCTTCATTCAACAGATGTGGATGATTTACTTTCGTCAATTGCATCCTGTATCAAAAACGTTTCAAATACCCAACTTCAGCAATTAATTTACCTCATCGATATTCCAGAATCTATTTTTATTTCCCTTTCGAGAAAAGAATCCTTTCACCAAGAATTAAGTGAAGTGATTTTGATGAGAGAAGCCTTAAAAGTATATTTACGTCATAAATTTAGTGCGCAATGAATCAGTACAAAGCCTCCATGGATTCCTTAACGAAAGGACTAACAATTGGTGTAAGTATCCTCTTACTTGTATCTGGATTTATTCCTTTTTCGTCAATCAATGAATTTCAATTTTCAGATTTGATTATTCCCAGTGCTGTATATATTATGCCCTTTTCATTGATTATTATTCTCGTATTAACTTACGGTCTTAGTCCTAAAGGATATGCGTTTCATGATAGAAAATTGGTTATCTACCGTCCATTTCACAATAAGTTCTATACAACCGAGGACATACTCCATATTTCCATTGTTGATAGAAAGGAACTTAAAAATTCGCTGCGCGTTTTTGGTGTTGGTGGACTATTCGGATACTTTGGTTTGTTTCGAAACAGTCGCTACGGAACAATGATTTGGTATGCTACGCGTCGCGATCGATTTGTGGTGATCGAACGTTCCAATGGCAGAACAATTGTCCTCACCCCAGACGATCCTAATTCATTCGTTTCAGAGTGGAATGAAACAATTCAGCGTTAAATCGCAGAAAGAAGTCGTTTTCGCGAGTTTCAATGTATATCATCTCGTTTGATTTATTAAATTTGTATCTAAATTAATGAGTATGAATTTCATTGCCTCTAGCACAAGTCTATTAAAACATCTACAAAGTATTTCAGGCGTACTGAATACAAGTAATACCTTGCCGATTTTAGATAACTTTCTTTTTGAAATCACGAACGGACAACTGACAGCATCTGCTTCAGATTTAGAAACGACCATGGTGACCAAATTGGACGTTCATTCGGAGGAAGATGGCAAAATTGCCATTCCTGCTAAATTATTGTTAGATGTATTAAAAAGCTTACCAGACCAACCTTGTACGTTTAAAGTGAATGCAAGCAATTACCAAATTGAAATTGCATACGACAATGGTAAATCTAGAATGGTCGGATTCAACGGTGATGAATTCCCTAAAATTCCTGAATTAGCAGGGAAAAGTGCAATCAAATTATCTGGAGATCTTCTTTCTCGTGCCATCAATAAAACGTTGTTTGCTTCTGGAAATGATGACCTTCGTCCAGTGATGAGCGGTGTATTCTGTCAGTTCTCTGCAAGTGAAATCACTTTTGTAGCTACAGACGCACACAAACTTGTTCGTTTCAGAAGAACGGATGCAGAAGCGAGCGGAAGTTCAGCTTTCATTCTACCGAAGAAACCTTTGAATATGTTGAAATCTAACCTTCGTGGTGATGAAGCGGTTTTACTAGAATACAACGAATCCAATGCTGTTTTTACGTTTAATGACTTGATTTTAGTATGTCGCTTAATCGACGGAAAATACCCGAATTACGAAGCGGTGATTCCAAAAGAAAATCCAAATGTTTTGACAATTGATCGTTCTCAATTGCTTTCATCTATTAAACGTGTGTCGATTTTTTCCAATAAAACAACACATCAAATTAAATTGAAGTTAGCTGGATCTGAACTTTCATTGTTCGCGGAAGACATTGACTTTGCCAACGAAGCAAGTGAGCGTTTGACATGTAACTACGACGGTGATGATTTAGAAATTGGATTCAATTCACGTTTCTTGATGGAAATGTTGAACAACTTAGATTCCGATGAAATCAAACTTTCCATGAGCGAACCGAGTCGCGCTGGAATCCTAACACCTGCTATCCCTGCTAATGAACACGAAGACATTTTAATGCTCGTGATGCCTGTGATGCTAAACCGTTAATCTACTTTCACATACATGCCTCAAGGACTGAGCAACATTCGGAATTTATCCTTGAAGGAACTTCAGGGTGAATTTGTTGAGCGAAATGAAAAATCGTTTCGTGCCAAACAAGTCTATGAATGGCTATGGAAAAAAAATGCAGCTTCCTTCGAGGAAATGACGAATCTGAGTAAAGAACTCAGAGAGATGTTGCAACAACATTATTTCATTGATCATATTCAACTGCAAGATCAGCAAATAAGCAAGGATAAAACCATCAAATGTGCCTTTACCATCGAAGAAGGTAAGGTAGTTGAAGGTGTGTTGATTCCAACAAAATCCCGGACCACCGCATGCATCTCTTCGCAAGTTGGTTGCAGCTTGTCCTGTACCTTTTGTGCAACAGGTAGATTGAAATTACTTCGAAATTTAAGTGCAGGTGAAATTGTTGACCAAGTTGTCTACTTGAAAAATCAAGCAGAAGAACGTTACGGACAAAACCTAACCAACATTGTTTACATGGGAATGGGTGAACCGCTCCTTAATTATAAAAATGTCCTTCAATCAGTTGACCGTCTTTGCAGCGAAGATGGACTTGGAATCTCACCCAAACGTATAACCGTTTCCACAGCAGGAATCGCAAAAATGATTCGCAAACTCGGCGACGACGATGTTAAATTCAATTTAGCACTTTCCCTCCATGCCGCAAACGATAAGAAACGCGATAAAATCATGGAGATTAACGAATCTAATAACCTTTCTGAATTATCAGAGGCATTGGAATATTTCCATGAAAAAACGGGTTCAAGGGTTACCTTTGAATACATCATCTTTAAAGACTTTAACGATGAAATCGAAGATGCACGTGAACTTGCAAACTTTGCAAAATGTGTTCCGTGTAAAATCAATATTATTGAGTACAATCCGATCGAAAATGGAGAATTTCAACAAGCAGACGTACACAAAGTGGATGCTTTTGCGGCCTTTTTGGAATCGAAAAACCTCATCGTGAATGTCAGAAGAAGCCGTGGTAAAGACATCGATGCTGCCTGCGGACAACTTGCTAATAAAAACAAAGCCATCCTGAAGGATGAACGCATTCTGAAGTAACTTACAGAATAGAACATCGTCCTGCTTATAGAAATCCATTTGCTATGATCAAAGTATCTCACCTCAGAAAGGAATTCGAACTAAGTCGCCAACAAAAGAAAGAACTCAATACCACAGCGGACAAAGCACTTGCTGTTGACGACCTAAGTTTTGAATGTCAACCGGGAAAAGTTTTTTCACTGCTTGGACCAAATGGAGCAGGAAAAACGACTACCCTACGCATGCTTTCAACGATTTTATCTCCCACTTCAGGTAGCATCGAAATTGCCGGAGTTGACGCCGTAAAATATCCACAAGAGGCTCGTTCAAAAATTGGATTTCTCACAGGATCAACTGGACTTTATGCACGTTTGACTCCCCTCGAAATTATCGATTATTTCGCTGCTCTTTATCAAGTTCCCACAAAGGAAAGGGAAGAACGTAAAAAGTACCTATTCGATTTATTGAACATGAACGATTTTCTTCAAAAGCGAATCGGTAAATTAAGTACGGGAATGAAACAAAAGGTTTCCATTTGCCGCACCATGATTCATAATCCCGAAGTGGTGATTTTCGATGAACCAACAAGTGGACTCGACGTCATCACAGCGGAAAACATCATCAAACTCATTCGCGATTGCAAGGACCAAGGGAAAACGGTGATTTTCTCTAGTCACATTATGAGTGAAGTTGATTTGTTATGCGACGAACTCGCGATTGTTCACAAAGGACAACTTAAATACAACGGACCCATGTCCGATTTTCGTCAAAACATGGAAGCTAGTAATCTAACGGAAGAATTCATCCGTATTGTTCAACGTTAATTCATTCCTCATGATTTTTACCATATTCAAAAAAGAACTCATCGATACCTTACGTGACAAACGCACGATGCGCACGATGTTATTGATTCCCCTGCTTGTGTTTCCGATTACGCTGACCTTGTTCGTCAATGTTTCCTCTTCTTTTGAAAAAAAAGCAAGTGAGGAGAAATTGAAAATTGGTGTTTGGGGTGATTTGGGCGCGAAATATTGGAATCAACTCGAAGAAATGCCCGATGGATTAGGGAAAAAAGAATTACAAAACTTTGAAGACTCTGCCGCACTAAAAAGAGCCATTGAACAAGGAGAAATTCAACTTGGACTCATTGTCCCGAAAAACGAAGCGGAATTAGCACAAACAAAAAAAACCATTTCCTTAACGTGGTTATTTGACGCTTCCGAAGTTGGACGACAAGAACGAGCTGAATCCTACATGAATTACATTTCAGACAAAGCTGAATCTGCCAGATTAGAAGAACTTGGCGTGGATGCGGAAAAACTACATCCACTTGTACCTGTTTTTCAAAATTGTGCCAGTGATAAAAAGATGATCGGACAACTCGCTGGTGGGATTTTACCATACATCTTTATTGCTTTTGGATTTATCGGTTGTATGTATCCAGCCATTGATTTGTTCACAGGGGAAAAAGAACGTGGAACCATTGAAACTTTACTGACGACTCCTGTCTCTAGATGGCAGATATTAGTCGGAAAAATGATGGTTGTTGTCACATCTGGTATGTTGGCCGCAAGTTGTGCACTCTTGGGACTATTTGTTTCCATTGAGTTTTTAGACATCGTGGACAACAAAGAGATTTTAGACATAGTTCATGGAATTCTAACACCATCGTTTATCATTGCCATGTTTAGTTTGCTTTTCCCTCTAGTGGTCTTTTTTGCTGGCGCCATGATTCCCATTGCTGTGTATGCGAAATCATTTAAAGAAGCGCAAAGCATCATTACTCCATTGAATTTCGTAATGGTCCTTCCTGCCATGATTGGTTTCTTTCCAGGAATTGAATTAAATGCCATGACAGCTGCTATTCCGGTAGTGAACATCGTTCTTTCCACAAAAGAATTGATTTCTGGAACCTTATCCGTGGGATATTATTGCATTAGTTTGGGAATCATGTTACTGCTTGCAACACTATCTGTGATTGTTTCTTACCGTCAATTTGGTAACGAAGCCCGGATTTTAAATTAACGGATGAGGTGGATGAATCCACTTTTCTTCTTTTGATCGAATTCGAGTAAGTAGAAATAAACACCATCCTGAAGCACAGCTCCATGCATGTCTTTTCCATCGAATGGCGTGTCGAAACGCTTTCCGGAATAAATCATGTTCCCCCATCGATTGAATACCTTTAACTGATATTCCTGACAGGATTTAAACATGGCTTCAATATCCAATTCATCATTGAATCCATCGCCATTTGGTGTGATGACATTTGGAAAATCAAAGTCCTCGTAGTTGTAAATATTTGTGATGGAAACGGGGATCACCGATGGACTTGAAACACATCCATTGATGGAAATCGTCGCACTGTAATTTCCCATTTGTTCGATTTGAACTGGAAAGAATACATCCGTGTTTGTTGATGCGAAATTCAGCGGTCCGGACCAACTATAAAGTGCATTTGATACCGGATCGATGTGCAAGGAAACAAGATCTCCGGGACACTCCACAGGACTGTCGCCAGTCAAAATAGGTGCCGCAGGAATTGGATACACCGTTAAATTCAAGGTGACCACGGAATCACATCCAGCTACAGTCTGTAATGTGTGATTGTAAACTCCTGTGCTCGTTAAGGTTTGACCAAAAAACAACGTTGACTGCCCTTGACAGAAGGTCATGGAACTAGTGGAAGCTAAAACAGGATTCACCGTCAGCGTCAGATTGATGATGGAATCACATCCCGCAACGGTTTGAATCGTTCGGCTGTAATTTCCAGCAGTAGTTAATGTTTGCATACCAAAAGTATAACTTCCACCCTGACAAATGGAAGCTTGAATGTTGGAAGTGAGGATAGGATCTACGATTAAGGTTAAGTTAATCGTTGAGTCACAGCCCGACGCTGTTTGCAACAATTGCGTATAAGTACCTGAAGAAATTAACGTGTTTCCCGCAAACGTATAACTTGCACCCTGACAAATATGCACAGTTTGATTATTTGTTAAATTAGGTAAAAGGGTCAAGTTTAACACGACTGTAGAGTCACAACCCAAAACACTGGGAAAGACAACAGGATGAAATCCGGAAGTAGAAAATGTTTGAGTTCCTAAAGTGTAGGATGCTCCTTGACAAATACTGATTGGTAGCGTGTCGTTGAACAAGGGGTTCACCGTTACCACCACACTATCAAACGAAGGACATGAATTGGGATTAGACACGAGATTTGTCGTCACCGTATACGTCTGAGAAATCGGTGTGTTTCCAGTATTCGCTAAATTGACAATCGGATTGGAAATCGTATTTTGACTTAAACCCGGAGCCGCAGTCCAAGAATAAATGTAGTTGGTATTGTTTATGCTTCCTATTTGCGCTGTTTGTCCATTACACACACTCACATCGGGACCTGCGTTAGATGTAGCAATGTCCGCGTAAATCGTAGCGTTGCGAATGGAGTGACGGTCATTTGATCCACCTGTACTGGCTGTCCAACCCATGTATCCCGCAAAGTTCAAGTTATATGTTCCGGATAAATATTGAGTTCCATTCACCGAAACAGTAACAACTCCGTAATTGTACGAGATGACCGCAGTATTATACGTGCTGGAGCGAAGGAAATTTAAATTACCACCAACATTGTTTAAGGTTGTGATTCCTGCGATGCATTCATTGTAACCAGGTCCACTGTAAATTTGAATTTCCGGATTGGCTCCACCGCAGTTATTGTATGTGTCGAATACGACTTTAATGCCATTCGCTGTAGACGGAATTCCGACTCCACCACCCGAAACGAATCCCGTTGGCGGAACGTCTAAGAAGCAAAAAGCAATTCCATCCGCACTAGTTCCATCGAACATGCGAAAATCAAATTGTACATTCCATTGGTAACAGGTACCTAAGTCAATTGCTTGATTGTAAAAAATGGCACCACTCGAATTTCCGATATTATTGGTGAGAATCAATTCATCTGGATCTACATTCACATCACCTCCAGTATCCCCTGTCGCTGCTGCACCGGTTAAATTCCAGCCTGTCGTGTTCATATTTGGTGAACCTGTTAACTCAGCAAACACCAATGTTTGAGCTTCGGATTTCCAGAAAAAAAACGTGCAACTCAATAAAAAGAAAATGTGTCGTAACTTCATGTAATCTGATTTGAGGAATAAAGTTGGTCAAATAAGTTGAACAACGCAAAAAAGGACGTTTTATTGAAAAGAATAGTTGCCTAAATAAACTCTGCTAATTCTATCCAACGCTCTGTTAAGCTATCAATCTCTTCCACTACTTTCCCTAAGGCGGTTCCATTTTTCATGAGTTCCTCATTCGTTAATTCTCCGCTGGATAATGTCAAGGTCAGTTCATCCTTCGTCTTTTCTAATTCCGGAAGGCGACGCTCAATGGTTTCGTATTCTTCTTTTTCTTTGAAGGATAATTTTCGTTTTTTTGTTTCTAAAGCCGATGGAGAAATTGTTTTTTCTTTGATCTCGGGTTCTTCCTTGGTGATGTTTTGTTTCACACCGCGTTTTTTGTCCAACTGCTGCTGACGGAAAACGGTATAGTTTCCGACAATATCTTTCAGCTCACCTTGTCCTTCAAAAACGAACAAGTGATCGACCATTTTATCCATGAAGTAACGGTCGTGAGAAACGACAATCAAACAGCCTTGAAATTGGCGTAAATATTCCTCCAACACAGACATCGCGAAAATATCCAAGTCATTCGTTGGCTCATCGAGAATCAAAAAGTTTGGATTGCTCATGAGTACACGCAACAATTTCAATCGACGTTTTTCACCTCCACTTAACTTGTGCACGAATTGATAGTGCATGTCACGTGGAAATAAGAAACGTTCCAATAATTGTGCGGCGGACATTTGACGTCCTTTTTCTAGTGGAATGTATTCTGCCACTTCACGCACAACATCAATAACTTTAAAGTCGTCATTCACTTTGATTAAATCTTGAGAGTAATAACCAAATACAACAGTTTCTCCGAGTACAATTTTTCCTTTATCAACCTCTTCTTGTCCAACCAACATTTTCAGGAACGTTGTTTTACCAGCTCCATTATTTCCTACAATCCCCAATCGTTCTTGACGTTGGACATTGTACGAGAAGTCATTTAATATCACACGATTAGGGTAGGACTTACTCACCTTATGGAATTCAACGATTTTTGAACCTAATCGTTCCATTTTAACTGGCAATTCCAGTTCGTCCTCGTCTAATCGTTGAGATGCTACTTTTTTCACATCTTGGAAGGCATCTACGCGTGCTTTTTGTTTCACTCCACGAGCCTTTGGTTGACGTCGGATCCAATCCAATTCTTTTCGGAAGGTGTTTTTTGCCTTCTCAATTGTTGATTGTGTTTGCTCTTGACGCTCCGCTTTTTTCTCTAAATAATACGAGAAATTTCCTTTATAGCGATAAATGGTTTGATCAGCTAATTCCAAAATAGTATCACACACGACTTCCAAGAAATAACGGTCGTGAGTCACCATTAATATCGTCGATTTAGAAGAAGATAAATAGTTTTCTAACCATTCGATCATGTCGAGGTCCAAGTGATTCGTTGGCTCATCGAGGATTAAAAAATCGGCATCGGAAAGCAATACTTTTGCCAACGCAACACGCTTTTTTTGTCCACCGGATAATTCGCTAATGCGTTTATCCATGTCCTCCAATTTCAATACGGACAAAATTTGTTGCACACGCACCTCCGTGTCCCATGCATTCAATTCCGTAATGGACTGATATAATTCCTCTAATTTCGCTTCATCGTTTTTAGCAACAGCGATATTATATTCTTTGATTAATTTCAGTTCCGGTAAATCATGATCGAAAATCGATTCGAGAATTGTTTGATCCTCGCGCATGTTCTCGGTCTGCTCCATGAACGCTACGCGTATGTCCTTACGAAAGGTAACTTTACCAGAATCAACTGGCTCCATTCCCATGATACAGCGCATCATCGTCGTTTTTCCCGATCCATTTTTTGCTACAATGGCCACTTTTTGACCTTGGTCGATACCAAAAGTAAGGTCTGCGAAAATCATTCGCTCGCCGTATGATTTGGTTAAATTTTCAATGGATAAGAAATTCATAGTCTAATTCCCGTAAGTTGGGCGGGCAAAGATAAGGATAATAAATAGTTTGACAGTTCTCAAGAAATGTCTAATAAAAGACCTTTATCTACCTCAAACGATTCAAAGAATCCAATAGTACTTTGTCCTTTTGAACGCCTTTCATTGCAAAGTACGTAAAAGGTAATCCACAAACGAGCATGTAAAAACCAATTCCAACATGCACTCCAGTGATTTCTTTTGGAGAATAGCCGTTCACACCGAAAGTCGTTACCAAAATGACCGCTAGCACAAATAACAAGTACATAAATAGCGTCATTTTCGCCAAGGTATATTGACGTTTCAAGTTTTTATAGGACATCATCGCAACGAACGTGAACAGGACAAGAAAAATGACGAAAACATACGTGAACTGGTAATTACTCAACCATTCTACATATCCACCTTTGACATCTTGACGCTCGACACCAAAAACAGATTGAGTGTAATTGAGTTTTCCATCTGACATGGTAAATAACTCCATCCCAAACAATAAGCTGGATAAAATCGCCATCACAATGATGAAATAAATGGTTTGAATGCGTTGTAACATATTGCTATTTTTTAAAGGTGAATTGCTTTATTTCGTAAATAAAAATCTAATAAAACGATGGCAGCCATTGATTCAACAATGGGAACGGCCCTCGGTAAAACACAGGCATCGTGACGTCCCTTACCCTCAATGGTGATTTCGTTTCCATCTCGATCAATGGAAACCTGGTCCTGCATAATGGTCGCTACCGGTTTAAAGGCCACGCGAAAATCAATGGGCATGCCATTCGATATTCCACCTTGAATTCCACCGGAATGATTGGTTTTCGTTTGTCCGTTTGGCAAGAATACGTCGTTATGCTCACTTCCTGTCATTCCCAACGAAGAAAACCCTGATCCAATTTCGAATCCTTTTACCGCATTGATGGACAACATCGCTTTTCCTAATTCCGCATGCAATTTATCAAATACAGGTTCGCCAAGTCCAACTGGAACACCTGTGATCACACATTGAACTGTCCCACCAATCGAATCACCCAAACTTTTTATTTCTTCTATTCGAGCAATCATTTGTTGTGCTATTGTCGCATCTGGACAACGAACGGGACTTGCTTCAATTACTGAAAGTGGATAAAACTCTTTTGTGTTTAGAACAACTGTTCCCACTTGTGAAACATAGGTACTAAACTGTATACCAATGGATTGCAACATTTGCTTCGCAATCGCACCGGCAACTACCCGACATGCAGTTTCTCTTGCACTACTGCGTCCACCGCCACGGTAATCACGGAGTCCATACTTATGTTGATACGTGTAATCAGCGTGTGAGGGACGAAAAACATCCTTCATGTGGTCGTAATCCGCAGATTTTACATTGGTATTTGAAATCATGAATCCAATCGGCGTTCCCGTTGTTTTTCCTTCAAAAATTCCGGATAAAAATTGAACTTGGTCCGACTCGGAACGAGGTGTCGTTAGTTCTGATTGTCCGGGTTTACGGCGATTAAGCTCGTTTTGAATCGCTACTAAATCCAATTGAAAATTGGCAGGAACACCATCAATTACTCCGCCAATGGCTTCTCCGTGAGATTCACCAAATGTGCTGATTTTAAAAAGCGTACCGTAACTAGATCCTGCCATAAAACAAAGGTAATGAATTTGATTTGTTCAAAGTTCCTATCTTTGAATCATGTATCGAATAAATATCTTTTTAATCGCTGTTCTGGCTGCCTTAGCCAGCTGCGCTCCTGCACGCTTCGTGGAACCATTGAAAAAGGGTCAACAAGTCATCACTGGAAACTTCGGTGGACCCGTTGCAAAAATTCCAGGAATTGGTGCGATTCCGATTCCATTTACAGCGGTGGGCTATGGCTACGGAGTCACGAATAAAACCACCATTTTTGGAAACCTGCATACAACTTCCCTCGCATTTGGAATTGGTCAAACAGACCTCGGTATATCGCAAAGCATCTGGAAAAATGACAAAATGGGCGTCAGTGCGCAAGGAACCATGAATATCTTCGTGGACTTTTATACCGGTGCGAATCGATTTTGGCCACAGTTGGACGCCAACTATTATTTGAAGTATGGAAAGCATTCGAAACCGGTTCAATTAGATGCAATGTGTAAAATAGAAAGTAAGCATTATAATTTCTTTTATGCTGGACTAAGCAACTGGTTCGATCCCTACAAAACGGAATCTCAAGGACGTCCAAACGCACAATTTTGGATTCCAAGTGTTCAACTCGGACACCAATGGATTCGTCCTAAATGGAGCTACCAAGCAGAGTTAAAAATGCTCGCTCCCAATCAATCCAATCAAAATATCGTCGTGAATTATCCAAGTATGCTCAATAATCGCGGTGCACTTGGACTCTATTTCGGCATCACTTATCACTTGAAATAATGAAATACATCGCACTGCTTTTTATCGCCCTTAGTTTACTTTCTTGTCGTAAGCGACTAGATTCCTTTTTGTTCAATGGGGCAAAACTTGAAAGTTACCAATTGGATGCCTTCACAGGCGAAGTTTCCTTGGAGCTAAACGGACAATTTGCTGTTCCAGATAGTTTGATTCACCGTGTTCATTTTCCTGTGAATATTGATGGGAAAACCGTTCAAGTTCAAGGGATCTATGTTGGTGACACGAATCAAATCAGTCAAGACACGGTTATTTTGTACTGTCACGGAAACAAAGACCACATGGACTTCTACTGGTGCCGTGAAAAATTATACGCAAACATTGGTGGACTCGGAAGATACGGGGTACTGATGTTCGACTATCCAGGATTTGGCATGAGCGAAGGAACGGCTACAGAAGCAAACATGTATGCTTCTACCTCATCCGCTATTTCATGGTTAAAAGACCGCGGATTGAGCAACGATCGCTTCGTGATGTTTGGTTTTTCATTGGGCTCAGCACCAGTTTGCGAAGTCGCAGGACACGCTAGTGAATACGCCCTACAACCATCCAAAATTATTCTCGAAGCACCTTTCGCTTCTGCAGAAATCATGATTCAAGATGCCGCGCTTTTGTCGATGCCAGGTTCGTTCCTAGTAGATTTGAAAATTGACAACGCCACAGAAATTAAAAAAGTAAACGTTCCCTTATTGTGGATACACGGAATGGCCGATTCATTTTTATCGATGTCCAGTCATGGTCAACTTGTTTATGACCACAAATCAGGAGCAAAAGAAGCCATTTTAGTCCCAGGTGGAGAACACGAGACTACCCCATTTGTCATGGGGTATCAAGCATATATCGATCGCCTTGCAGCGTTTATTCAATCTTAATTTAAGACTGCGAATTTCAATTGACCAATCTGTCCGTTTTTAGTGGACTGCAGGTAGTAAATTCCTGATGTGATTTTCGGTAATTGAATTTGCTGCATTGTGGATGAAGCAATTCCCTCAAAGATGATTTTACCATTCAAATCATACACAGAAAATGCTGATTCAAGTTCAAGTCCTTTGATGGTAAACGAACCTTGATTTGGATTAGGGAATACCTGAACACCAAAACTTGCCAATTCTGAAATCGAAGCACAGTCCTCTACAACAATAGACAAAGACTCATTCGCTATACAACCAATTCCGTCTGTATAAGTTCCCGTAATCATTTGCACTCCAATTCCCGCAATCATTGGATCGAAAGAAGTTCCGTTTACTCCTGTTCCGTTAAAAACAGTTCCCGTTTGATTAGATGATAAGGTAATCAGTCCACCATCAAGACAAACGACTCCATCCGTATCCGAAGTTGAGATGGTCAAATTTGGAGTTTGATTCACGGTAATCACTTGAGATGTTGTGTTACTTCCCGCTGCATTCGTAACGGTTAATTGAACCGTGTATGTTCCTGCAGTTGTGAAAATGTGCATTGGATTTTGAACATTATCCGTTCCACCATCACCAAAGTTCCATGACCATGATGTTGGATTATCCAAAGAAGTATCGTTGAAAGAAGCACTCATGCCAGAGCAAACAACAGAATTAGTCGTTGTAAATTGAGCGGTAGGTGTCACAGCTGGACCTTGAATATTATAGTAGATGGAGAAATCATCAAAATAGAATCCATCTTTTCGTGTTCCACCGTCAGATTTCAATTGAAAACGCACCTTAATGATTTGACCTAAATAATCACTTAAGTTTATTTCTTCCAATACCCAGTTGGTCATAATGCCATCATAAACTGGTTGGTTATTTGGCTGAACACTTCCATTTGCGCTCGTTCCAGCGTTCGTGTAATTTCCACACTGACCAATCCACGTTGTCCCACCATCGATGGAAACTTGAAACTGAGCGTAGTCAAAATCCGCCTCAATATTCCACTTCGCATAAAACGTAATTTTTGCAGCGTAAGCACTCGTAAGATCAATTGTTGGAACATATGAATAGGTCGTATTCGCATTGTTCACGTAATTTCCTGTTGGTGTATCGGTAAAACATTTTGGAGATGAAACAAAGGTACTTGTTGTCGTACTCCAGTTACCTGTCCAGTTTGTTGAGGTACTTGCGTTCTCCGTAACCTGTAAATTATAGGCTCCGTAAGTTTTAACAATAGTATCTCTCTTCACCCATAAGCCGTTGTCTGTTTTCAGAATGTATTTAATTTGATCTCCAAATTGAATATTCGGATTCAATGTGTACGAAATTGCTCCTGTTAATGTCTGCATTTGGTTCAAATTGTAAACAATAGAAGCTCCTGCACTTACTACGTTTAACAAGGGCTGAATGGAAACAGTGACAGGTCCGGACATGCGTCCTAAACGGTAAGCAGAGTGATTGAAATTCCCGCTTAACGTTGAAATATTCATTGGATCTGTGTCTTTCACTACCACGTAATTTCGTGTGATGTGAGCCAAAATTAAATTTGGAAACACCATTTCTTTGCATGTTGCAATGATTTCAGAGGAAGGCTGCCAGAATGCTGTGCCAACTTCTGGAGTATGAACAAACATCGTATCCTTCACACCAACACCGATGTCCATTTTATACATATAATCATCTGAATCTCCAGAAGCAGGATAAAGCGCTGAACTTTTCATGGCTGTATAACCATTGAATTGAACCATATGATTTGATTCTGCTTGAAAATAGTCGTGGTGATCCGCAAATTCCGCGGTTGTCGTTCCAATTGGAAACAAGATATCTCGTGCATAGGTGTGCGCATTGAAAGCCGTTACAAATTTGTGATTTTGCACCAACCAACGCATGGCCTGAACTTCTGGCTCAGAATACGGAGCTGTTCCACAATACGTATCGTTACTTGTATTTGTACTCGTTCCAGTCGTTCCCCAACCGTAACCATAATTGCGATTCAAGTCAACTCCGTAAACTCCACCACCATTATTGCGACGGTTTTTACGCCACATTCCACCACCGTTTGGATTTGTGGTTTCATTGTACACGTATCCATCTGGATTAATACAAGGCACAAAAAACAATTGCGTTTCATTCACCAAATAAGTGATTTCCTCGTTCGTTCCATAGTTTTCCAACACATACCACATGAAAAAGATTGTTTCCATCAAACTCATCGGTTCTCTAGCGTGATGAATGGCTGTATATAAAGCCTTCGGTTCATTTTCATCTACATTTGGATTGTCTGATATTTTCACTTGATAAATCGGGCGATTCTCGTGTGTTACAAATGTAGAAATAGGCGCTTTTGCTGTAATTAAATTCGGATACTGCTGCACCATCGCATCTAATTCCGCCAACATTTCAGTATACTTTAAGTATCCACCCATAGTTCCTAAATTGAAATTTGCCGGGGTTATTGGATTCGCATAACTGGATCCACTTCCTGAAGCACTTGTACAAATCGTATTTTTCAGACTTGGCTCTTGCTTTTGTGGATTGTTTAAGATATCAATGTAGTATTGTTGAACGTCCTCAATCAATACTTCATAATTAAATTCGTATTGATCCATGGTAGCACGTTCGGCACTTGAAAAGTCGGAGATAAAAAAGGTTCCTTCTTTGCGGATTCCGTGATCTACAGCCACACCAAGATTGCCTAGCTTGTATAATTGTTCTTCGTTGACAAATACTTTTAAACGGGAATAATCTTGTGCGTACATTGTCCAATTAATGGCCAAGAAAAGGACGGAGAGTAAAAAGTTTTTCATAGAATGATTTTAGCACTACAAATAAACAAAAAATGAATCTGAAAAACACTATTTTATGAAAAAATAGGCAACCTTTTGTCTTAAAGTTTGTCTATGTTTTGCAGTCATTTACAAAAAATGTATCTTAGCTAATAATGATTAAAGGCCTACTCACTTTTCTTCTCATCACTTCATCTTCCTTTGCGCTTTTCGCACAAAAGGTTTGGATGATTCCCAATAAAGGCCAATGGGATGAACGAATTCAATACAGTGTAGATCTGAATGGCGGGAAATTGTACGTAGAAAATCAGGGGCTGACTTACTTTCTAAGCGATGCGATGAGTCACAATCATCATAACGGCGAGGAAACAACACATGAAACAACAAAATATCACGCCGTAAAGCACATATTCCCTAATGCTAATAAGACAGTTGAAATACAAGAAAGTGATTCAAGCTCACACTATTTCAACTACATGATTGGCAGTGACCAGTCTAAATGGAAATCATCAATACATGGTGTGTCAAAATTAGTATTGCCTTCTTATTTTGATGGAATTGATTTGATTTACGACGGAGAATTGGAGCAGCTCCGCTTCTCGTTTGATGTCCAGCCACATGCCGACTTAAGTCAATTGTCTTTTTATTTTGAGGGAGCGGATAAAATCCAAATCGATTCACAGGGAAATCTTGTACTCACTCATTCACTTGGCACAATTTCCTATTCTGCACCAAAAGCCTGGAATATTTCCGAAAACGGAAAAAAATCTGAAGTTCACATGCAATTCCAACTTCTGGATAATCTGATTTCTTTTGTATTACCGGAAGGATACAATTCGTCAGAACGTCTATACATCGATCCAAGTTTAACGTTCTCCACTTTCTCGGGATCAACCGCAGACAACTGGGGATTCACGGCGACACCAGACCCAAATAGTAATCTGTTTGGTGGTGGAATCGTATTTGGAACGGGTTACCCTATCACAACCGGAGCATTTGATTCTAGTTTCGGTGGTGGAACAGGTTTCTTTCCCATGGATGCCGCTATTACAAAGTTCAACGCAAGTGGTTCAGCCTTATTGTATTCTACTTTCCTAGGTGGAGCCGGAAACGAAACACCACATTCGATCGTTTCTGCTCCGAATGGCGAATTATACATTTATGGCGTTACCTCATCTGCAAACTTTCCAATTACCACTGGAGCTTTTGATAATTCTTTTAATGGTGGTCCGTATCAATTGCAAAACGAATTAGAATTTAACGGTTCCGATATCTATGTTGCACGCTTAAATCCTAGCGGTACAACGCTACTTTCATCCACTTTTATTGGTGGGACAGGCACGGATGGACTTAACACAACTACACTCAATTATAATTACGGAGATCAATTCCGTGGGGAAATCGTATTAGATAACAATCAAAACGTCTATATTTCAAGTTCTACAGCATCCCTCAATTTCCCAACTGTTGGTGCTTCTCAAGCCATGTTGAATGGAAGCCAAGATGCCGTTATCTTTAAATTTAATTCCACACTAACGAATTTACAATGGAGTACCTACTTCGGTGGGACGGGAAACGAAACAGGGAATTCAATTGCTGTGGGAACAAATGGTTCCGTATATGTAGGCGGTGGAACTTCTTCATCGTCACTGCCAATTTCTTCCGGAAATGACCTTAGCTATAACGGTGGAGCATCAGATGGATATGTATTGAAAATGAATGCTGGTTCTGGAAACTTCCAAGCTGGTTCGTACATGGGTTTGTCTGAATACGATCAGACGTATTTCGTTCGTACCGATATTGACAACTTTGCTTATGTTTACGGACAAACAGAATCTTCTTGGCCAATCACCGCTGGTTGTTATGGTAATCCAAATTCAGGTCAATTCGTTCGTAAATATTCAACTGACTTAATGACCATTGCATGGACAACCATGGTTGGAGCAGGAACAGGTCACGTAGAACTTTCACCAACTGCTTTTTTAGTTTCTGACTGTTACGACATTTACCTAGCCGGATGGGGCGGTATTTTAAATCAAACCTATGCTCAAGCGGCATTTTCGACAACGAATGGATTCCCAACGACTCTTGACGGCTATCAATTGGGTACAAATGGCAGTAATTTTTACATCGCTGTTTTGGATAATGATGCATCTTCTTTGAAATATGCGACCTATATGGGAGGGACAACGAGTAGCTCCAACCATGTGGATGGAGGAACAAGTCGCTTTGATAATGCTGGAAGAATTTACCATGCCGTTTGTGGAGCTTGTGGTGGAAATAATTTTGGGTTTACCAGCACGCCAGGAAGTTGGTCGCCTCAAAATCCAAGTTCCAACTGTAACATGGCAACATTTAAATTCGAATTAAATACCATTCAAGCCATTGCAGCACAACCTGCTCCGCTCATTTGCATTCCACAATCTGTTTATTTTCTCAATAATAGTGTAAATGGGAATGCTTACATCTGGGATTTTGGTGATGGTTCTAGTTCAACGCTGATGCAGCCTATTCATCAATATACAGTTCCTGGGTCTTATGATGTTCAATTAATTGTTTATGATTCTACAGGGTGTTTTGCTCCAGATTCCGTAACAGTTACTGTCAACATTGGTTCATTTACTGCCGGAGCCGTTCAACCGACAACAAGTATTTGTCCAGGTGATTCTTATCAACTAGATGCGTATGGTGGAACGACGTATAGCTGGAGTCCAACAAATGTTCTAAATAATCCCAACATTGCCAATCCAATCGCCACAATCAATGCCACAACGACCTTCAGCGTCGTCATTTCGGATTCCTGTGGCTCGGATACCGTGCAAGTGACCGTAAACGTTAACGCGCCAAACGTTACCTTGAGCAACGATACCACCATTTGTTTAGGTGGATCCGTAGATTTGATAGCAACAGGGACAGGAACCATCACTTGGACACCTGCTAATTTCTTAACGAACACAAATACTTTTACGACCACTTCTACTCCTACAAACTCCATAACTTATACGGCCACAGTTACGTCGGCAAACGGATGTACCGCCAGTGATTCGGTGAACATTCAGGTCTTTTTCAATCCTCCTCAACCTGTTTTAGATGACACGCTCACCATTTGTTACGGAGGCTCCGGAACTGCGTTTATCTCTGGTGGGGCCAGTTACTTATGGTATCCAACAAACAACCTGATTGGACAAACAAATCAAACAGTTGAGTTAAGTCCAACAAGTGAACAATACTACTATTGCGATGTCACAAATAGTTGTGGAACGGAAAGCGATTCCATTTGGGTCAATATCATCACACCGCAAATCTTTGCTGGAAACGATACGATTGTTTGTCCGGGATCACCTGCTGCGGTCTGGGCAAATGGTGCGTCGTATTATGTATGGTCACCAGCGCCAGTGTCTACAGCAAATAACGGAGCATTTGCCGTTGTTCAAGCGCAAGTCAACACAAATTTCATGGTAATTGGAACTGATTCGAATGGATGTCAAGATACAGCAAATGTGATGATTAGCGTGTATCCACCTCCGTTTATCAACGGAGGAATCGATGTGTATGCATTGGTTGGTGAAACCATCCAATTCAATGCGGTTACAAGTGGACCTGGAAATATCTTATGGACACCACAAGACGAATTTTCGTGTGCAACCTGTGCGAGTACGACTGTTTCTCCGAATCAGAATGCCGTTTATAATGTATATTTTACGGATGTCAACGGTTGTCAAGCCCAAAGTCAAGTAAGTGTGTACTTCGACCCGTTTATCTACGTACCGAATACCTTTACGCCAGATGGCGATGAACACAACAATGAATTTAGACCAATTTTAGGAAACATTAGAGAGTTTGAAATGCTCGTCTATAATCGATGGGGAGAAATCGTTTATGAAATGACTTCCGTTGATGATTATTGGGATGGAACCTACAACAATTTGCCTTGTCAAGATGGCACCTATGTTTGGAAATTGAAGTATAAAGATTTCGCAAACAATAAAAAAGAAATCACGGGACACATCAATTTATTGCGTTAGTCCAAGTTCTTTGCGCTAACTTTGCTACATGAGTGCACACGTCAGCGTTTTTCAATTCAATGCCTTTCAAGAGAACACCATTGTTGTTTCAAACGATGAAGGCGAAGCCATTATTTTTGACCCTGGATGTTATTCCAAGGAAGAGGAACATTTGTTAACAGATTTCATCGAAGAAAATGAACTTAATGTAGTAGCAGTTCTGTATACGCATGCCCACATCGATCATATTTTAGGTGCAGCGTTTGTTCATCGAAAATTTCAAGCTCCAGCTTATTTGCACGCATTAGATCATAGCACGTGGACATCTGTTGCGAGTTACGCACATGTTTATGGATTCGAAGGATATCAAATACAAGATCTACCAAGCGAAGAGTTGAATGATCATCAAGAATTGAACATTGGTTCCTTTAGAATGAAGGTGCGACACACACCCGGACACGCACCCGGACATGTCGTATTTTACTTTGAAGAAGATCAGTTCATCATCAATGGAGATGTGTTGTTTAAAGGAAGTTTTGGACGAGTAGATTTACCTGGTGGAAATTTAGAAATTTTAAAATCTTCTATTTTTAACATCCTTTTCAAATATCCCGATGAAACCGTCGTTTATTGTGGACATGGTCCAGAGACAACAATTGGACAAGAAAAAAGAACAAATTACATCCATCAATTTTAGTATTTTGATCATAGGAATTAACGCTCGAAACATACTCGGCTCCAAAATGGAAGGTTTTGGTAATTACTCCTATGAACTCGTTAAAAGAATCACGGTAAACCATCCAGAACAATCGTTTGTATTATTTTTCGATCGTCCGGTTGATTCGAAATTTATCTTTCCGAGTAACGTTCAAACAGTGGTCTTGTATCCACCAACACGTCATCCGCTTTTGTGGATACTTTGGTTTGAATGGAGTTTGAAAAGAGCGATGAAAAAATACCAAATCAATCTTCTTTGGTCTCCAGATGGCTTTTGTTCCCTGGGTTCCAAGGTGCCGCAAATTGCGACCATTCACGATTTAAACTTCGAACATTACCCCAAGGACTTACCTTGGCTCGTGTCCATCTATTTTCGTACATTTTTTTCAAAATTCGCTCGGAAAGCACAGCATATCTTAACTGTTTCGAACTTTTCTAAAAAGGACATCGTGGACACGTATGGAATTTCCAGTGAGAAAATCTCCGTTGTCTATAATGGAATTAGTGATGAATACCGTGTATTGAGCACGGAAGAAATTCGTGCAACGCGAAACGAATTTTCTAAAAACAAAGCGTATTTTTTATTTGTAGGTTCTCTCCATCCACGCAAGAATGTAAAGCGTTTAGTAGAGGCTTTTTCAGCATTCAGTTTGACCAATTCAGAAATCGATTTGGTTATTGTTGGCAATGCGATGTGGAAACAGGAAGGATTCAATTTAACGACGGATACGAAAGAACGTGTTCATTTCCTTGGACATCTATCTACGAGTGAATTAAGTCGTGTCACTGGAGCGGCATTTGCACTCAGTTATGTACCTTACTTTGAGGGGTTTGGGATTCCATTGGTCGAAGCCATGCGTTGTGGCGTGCCAATTATCAGCGCTAATACAAGTTGCTTACCAGAAATCGCCGGTGATGCAGCCATTTATTGTGATCCATTTTCTGTAAACGACATTACCGATAAAATGTGCCAATTGGCCGAAGATTCGGCATTGCATTCCAGTTTATCGGAAAAAGCAAAAGAACGTTCTTCACAGTTCAGTTGGGACCTTGCGGCGAATCAAGTTTGGGAAGCATTAATAAAGAAATAGCCCTGTAGTTCAACGGATAGAATAAGCGTTTCCTAAACGCTCGATCCAGGTTCGATTCCTGGCAGGGCTACAACCAAGCATAAAAAAAGAGCACCTAAATGCTCTTTTAATTAAAAATAAGATGAGTGAAATCTTTTAGATTCTAAATCCAACAGTCAGTTGTACGAGCTGATTTTTGTATCGAGGAGTTGTTGATACACTGTTTTTGTTGTTTGTTTGGAAATCCCACGCTGCGCGTGCAGAGATAACAAGCATATTGATATTGATGTCTGCACCGATAACAAATCCCATAATATTGTTTCTTGGGTCTTCATTGTTGAATGCTTCTTCTTGTTGGACACTGTTTGATACAAAGGTATACACATTTTTCTCTTTTAATAAATAAGAAAATTGTGGTGCTAGCAATTAAGGCTGATTCTTCAGAACCAAAACAAGCGCCAATACAAGAAAAAGCACAAAAGAATGACGTAAATCAAAATGTTTAAAAGGAATAGATTCCGAGTGATAAACGTCCATGATTTTGCTTTCATTACAAGAAAATTCCAATATATCAATGGAAGGATGATGAGTCCAAGGATATTAGGCACATAAGCTGCTAAACTTACGAGCTTACTAAATCGATCTTCGTAAGGAGCGGGAAAATAAAAGATGTTTTGGTGAGTACATAAAATAAATACGTAAAAACTCAGTACAAATCCAAGAATGGAAAGCAGCATCTTAACGTAGTTATTTTGGTCTTTTTTTCTCATGAAACTTATCAAAAAACAAACCGCCAAGAAAAACAATATGAACGAAAAAGCCATCATGGATAACATCATCCACACGGTATTTTTCGTTGTTATGTAAGTGCCTAATTTTTCAAATTCTGCATTTATTGGAAACAAGTCATCAATGGAAAATAAGTGATCACCTTTTTGCAATTCATCTCTTAAATCAAAGGTTCTACTCTTTCGGTAATCATGGTAAAAATAAAGATGGATTTTCCCATCATTCAGATTCCAAATAGACGTTAGCAAGGTTCCATCTCCGATCTTTGGCCGACACACATGCATAGAATCCGACAATGATCGTAAAAAAACAAGTGTCGTATCCACTTTCGAATTCAGGAGCTCAATACCTTTTCGGTACCGATTTAACTTCAGTGCTTCTTTTTGGGACGTAATCGAAGGACAAAAATTGGACAAGACATACGTGTTTTCGTAGCCAATCTGTGTAGAATACGGTTCCACAATTAAATACTTTCCTGATTTTTCAATGTAAATCAACACATCCTCCATAAAGGTGGATCGGTCAAATTGAGACACGTACCTTTGAACCTCTTCGACGGTGCGACACGAATGCAAAATATGTTTTAGAAAGTTTGTCTGATTTAAAATCGGAGGTTTTTTTCCTTTGGTCCTATGCCTAGGGATAAACGATGCTAGTCGAGAGAAAGAAAGTCCTGATTCGTTCATGCCTGATTGCGGCGCAAACCCATTCGAACCATCGAACCTTGACCCCGTGAAAGCGGCACCATATATTGCGTTTTTGCCTGCTGTTTCAAACCATATTCTCGGACTTGTGCGCCATGCATCTTCATTGCAGCCAACGAATGTTTTTCCATCCTTAGTGACTTTATACATACTACATGCATGTGCTAGTCCAGTATGAAATAGAACTAAAAAAGTAAGGGAATAAGGCACTAACTTCAATGTAAGCATACATGTGTTTAAAGGGAAACTTATTACTTCGTATTGGTTACCTTAACTGGGATAAAATCGCTTGAGTTCGCACAAATTGATTTAATTCATACATCATTAATTGATGTTGCTCCACCGTTGGATGCTTGTCGTAGCCACCGTTATAAATTCCTTCATATTGAAAGGAAGCAATTCGCTGATCACCGGTTTGACGATGTGCACTTATTACCTTTTCAATACTCTTTTTTAATTTTTGCTTTAGTTCTTTGCCTGCCATCGGACTCGTGCAACATACAAACCAACTTTTAGGATAATTCCTTCTTAACTTTTGAAGAAATATTCTGTACTTTTCTTCAAATGCCCTGGTTTCATTTCCACCATCGTTTTGACCTAAAGTAATAAATACCACATCGGGTTTCATAGAAAAACCCCACCTATTATTTCCCTTTTGAAAATCAATCCGTTCGTAGATATGTAGCATGGAATGTTTCACACCGCAGCAACTTTTATTCATTCCGATACCTGAAACGGAACTCAAGATCCAATCAGCCTTCAAACTTCGTGACAAACGTGCACCATAACTTAAGTACGCGTTATGGTAATCGTACCAAGATCCTTTTCCAAAGGAACAGCTAGATGAATCAGCCCCATTTCCACAGGTGATGGAATCTCCTATGAATTCAAATAATCGCTTGCGCGGCTTCTTCCATTTGCACAATTCTTGACAATAAATTCCTTTGATTTTGATGAAACCGATCGCGCTTTCGGTGTTTTTACAGACTAACACATGGTGTCTTCCCTCCTTTAAATCTTTAAATAATTGAATCCGATTAATTTTTGAACTCAATTTTATGCGTTTCGTGATGCGATGATCCACAACAATTTCAAGGTAATTGTGTGTATTTCCGAATTTAACTTCATCTTCAACCACAAGTTCGCAACTTGTTCCCTGCGCGACAAATTCAAGATACACTCCAGGTGCCCATGCTTTTGGTTCTTGATCATCTGAAAAGTCGAACCTTCCTACATAGTGAATTCGCTTGTCTTTCGCCAGAAAAAAAGACAGTTCCTCTTTCTGTGAAAAATGGAAAATGATGTAGACGATCGTTCCTAGAAATGCAAATAGGAATCCGTATGTCGCTATTTTTCGCATGGAATCAAGCGCGTTTTTTGTCCCGCATCTTCATGAAAGGGATTTCAATCCATTGGTATAGAACGTACGATATAGAAATGGTGAACACCCAAAATAACAAGTAATCCAATTGCCAATAATTGCCGGGAACGAATTTTCCAACACTGTAATTTCCATGAATGGTGTGCTTGATGATGGCAATCGTTACCACATTTAAATTCACGAGGTACATCGAATAGGATATCAAACTGAAAAACGAAATCCAAACGGTCCATTTCCCTAGTCCTTTGCGTAAATTGGACATAAACGGGAGCATAAAAAATACGGCTAAGGACTTCAATGTTGGACACCAAATATTTGCAAAGGGTCCGTAACTTTTGCCCATGTGAAATTTCGAATAATACAGTAAATACAATCCAACTAACACTAATAAGATGTTCCATTTTGCATTCCAAACCTTTGGATAATAGTGTGCGATAAATGCCGCTAGCACACCAAACATGATGGAGTCCAATCGAGGGATTACTTGGTAATCGATTCCGTAGGTTAAGAATTTCTTGAACAATTTGATTTGATAAGGATTCGGGTTTTCAGAGATTCCGTAAGAGTGGTAAAGGTAATATCGGTAGTATGTTATAGCTGCCAACAAGCCAAGGGAAACCATTAGAATGGTCCATTTCGTGGAAGCTTTAAAGACCATGAGCGCTACAAATAGAATCAATGGAACCGATAAATAAAACCATTCCTCAATGCTCAAACTCCATGCTTCCGCAAAGAATCCCGGACGATAATGTCCAAATATATTTTGAGTGAATATGAAAAAACGATACCATTCCTTCGGGAAATTAACCGGAAAAAAAATCAAGGTATAAGCCATAAGGAAGAGGAGCACCACCAAATAAACAGGAAGTGTTCGCATCCATCGTCGCTTCCAAAAATCTAAAAGTCCAGCCCAGGAAACTTCTTGCTTATTGACAATTTTCACCAAAATTCCTCCGATTAAAAATCCACTTAAGACAAAGAAAATTGCCACACCATCATATAAAAATGGATTCACAGCTTTTTTAAATTCTTTGGGCACGAGGATTAAACTGTGTCCGAGCAACACCATGAAAATGGCTACAAACCGCAATACATCCAAACCAAAAATTCTGTTTTCTGAAATCTCAAATTTAAACAATCGACGTAGGATGGACATTACTTAGAACTATATTTGTTGGACAAGAATCCAAATTTAAACAATGTTATCGTATTTCCTTTGATTTACACTAAATTGTAAACACAAAGAACTGCATTATTTTGGAGTGAATTTTGCAAGTAGCACAGCACATTTCACTAATTTCGTTTATCCAATTCATTTCAATGAAAAAGTTTTGCTATTTCACCTTCCTACTTCTGTTTCAATTGCATGTCCACGCGGCTATCAAATTACCAACGATACTAAGTGACAATATGGTCTTGCAGCAAAAAAGTGTGGTGAAGTTATGGGGAACGAGCACTACGAAAAAAAACATAAGTATTCGGGTGAGCTGGACCAACACGCTTTTCTCTTGTGCGTCCAAAGCGGATGGAACATGGGAACTGAGCATTTTTACTCCAAAAGGCACTTTCGAAAAGCAAAGTATTACGATCAGTGATGGCCTGCCTCTTTCCTTGACAAATATCCTGATTGGGGAAGTATGGTTGTGTTCAGGTCAATCCAATATGGCCATGACCTATTCTGGATATCGAAATCAGCCCATAGCCAATGCCAAAGAAGATGTGGAGTCTGCAACTGAAGAAAGTGGTATCCGAATGTTCAATGTGGATAAAACGGCTTCCTATACCCCAACGAATGCAATCAAAGGGAAATGGTTACTCTGCAATCCGAAAAACATGCCCGCATTCAGCGTTGTCGGGTATACCTATGCACAGCAACTTCAAAAAACACTGAACTGTCCCGTAGGAATTATAAACAGCAGCTACGGCGGATCAACTATTGAAGGATGGTTGAACCAAACAACCGTCCAAAAATTTGCCGACTATCCCGTAAATGCGAACATCCCTGATTCTATATGCCAGCTGCGTCCTTGTGTGATGTTTCAAGGAATGATCAGGCCGCTACGGAATTATCAAATCAAAGGAGTGGTCTGGTACCAAGGAGAAGGAAATGTGGGGCGCTCGTCAACGTATGCACAAAAACTTCAGGACCTCGCTTATCTATGGCGTTTTACGTTCGACAATCCAGAGCTTCCCTTTTATGTGGTAGAAATTGCTCCTTACCTATATGAAAGTGTCAGTGAACCAGCAAAAATCCGAGAAGCACAATACATCGCTACGCATGCATTAGCACATGCTGGAATCGTTTCAACGAATGATTTAGTACCTGAAATCGAATCGACCTGTATTCACCCATCGAATAAGCGAACAATTGGGGAAAGATTGGGGAATTTGTCTTTGTTGGAAACGTATGATTACGACACCATCCAAGCGCAATCACCCAGCTTTAATCGACTCGAAATCCATAACGATTCAGTGATTTTGTTTTTTGAAAACACCTATGAAGGACTTCAGCATGAAGGTGTAATCATCGGATTCGAACTTGGGGATAGCTTGCATGAGTTCCATCCCGTTTTTGCTCAACTTGGACCAGGGAAAAACACCATCAGTATTCCAATTGAAACGGGAACAACTTTTCGTGCGCTTCGATACTGTTTTAAAAACTACCAAGTGGGGAATGTGAAAAACAGTGTTGGTTTACCGTTAATTCCATTTAGAACTGATTTTTGGACAGAGTAAATCCATGTAATGCCCTATTCATTTTTTGATTCATATTAAACATTACCAGTTGAAACAAGCGTATTTTTATCTTTATCGAAATCGGTCAAAAGCCTTACTTCTGTTCATTAGTGCTTGTTTTCTAATTTGGCAACTTCCTGATTTGATTTTTCATCCAAATGACATCCTTTTGTCGGGAGGTGGAGATGGATTGAAAAGTTACTTTTGCTTTTATTACCACATTCACTACGACGATTCTTTGATTCACTTCACCGGAATGAATTACCCACACGGCGAGCATTATTTATTTACCGATGGATTTCCGTTAATCACCTGGTTGGTACAACTCTTACCATTCTTAAAACCTTACGGAATCGGACTGATTCATTGGAGTTTGGTTTTGAGTCTATGGTTAACGCCATTTTTCATTTATTTGATCCTCAAAAAAATGAAAACAGAAACGTGGATTGCTCTTTTAGGTGCCTTTTCCCTTTTTCTACTTCAACCGCAATTCCCCAGGTTATTCAGTCATCTTAGTCTTGCTTACTCACTGTTTTTTCCGCTTTCATGGTACATCCTGATACGCTACAAAGAAGATGTCAACAACTTAAAATGGCTGTCCTTGTCCATCACGAACCAATTGTTTTGGTATTTCATGCATCCCTATTTAGGATTCATCATCACCCTGTTTTATGGACTTGAATGGTTGTTTCAACAATTTCAAAAAGTATCTTGGAAAAAACGGTTGTCGGAATTTGTTCCTGTTGTCACACCTGTAATATTTCTGCAAGTTTTTCTGAAGTTGACTGATCACATAAGCGATAGACCTGTGAATCCTTATGGTTTTTTTGAATACCAAGCTCATTGGAAAAGCATCTTTCTACCTCCAACAGGCTCTTTGCACCGTTGGCTGCAATCATTTATAAATTTCGACGACGTTGGTTGGGAAGGACAAACATACCTTGGCTATTTGACTATTGTAATGCTTTTCGTAGGATTTATCATGGTCATCCCTCATATGCGAAATCGGTTTCGTCAGCTAAACACCCTTCACCATTCTCTACTCCTTTCCTTTTTTGGAGCAAGTATTCTGTTGATCTTGTCGTTTGGATTTCCATTTAATGGAAATCCAAACTGGTTAGAATTCGTTCCATTCCTTAAACAATTTAGGGCACTCGGGAGATTCTCCTGGCCATTTTACTATGTTTCTGGCATATTGGGCATCGTTTTATTATCACATCTATACCGTAATATTTCAAAAAAGAATAAAAGAACTTCCTACTTTGCTGCCACAGTTGTTTCCCTTTTAATCGGTCTACAAATGGTTGAGGCTTGGAACTTACTCCCTATGCCAACATCTTTTAACGCTAACTTATTTCAACTGAAAAACTTGAATAAAGAACAGAAACAACTCATCCAAATCAGTAAAAAGGGAAAGGGAAAATACCAAGCAATTCTTCCAATGCCATGGTTTCATATTGGATCAGAGACCTTTGGTAAGGCGGCAACGAATGAGGTCCTCATGCATACTTTTTTAATTTCTGCACATACTGGGATTCCAATCAATGCGGTCATGATGGGAAGAACTTCCAAAGAACAAACCTTGCGTTATTTTCAGTTTTTTAATTTAAAGGAAACCAATCGATTAAAAGTTGAGCATTCCTTATTGCTTGTTCATCCTCTTGAAAACGGACTTTATGCTGAAGATGAGCAATTAGTTTATGATGAGAGCAAAGCCTATTATAAAAACGATTTTGTCGAACTGAAACTCCTAGAAAAACAAAATCGTAAATGGAAAGATTCGTTTTCATATAAAGTTGTAGCAAAAGATGAGTTTGATGACAAAAAACACTGGGGATCCATGGTGAAACAGGGACGTTTTCATGGCTTAATAGAAAATTACAACACCATTTTAACCCTTGATTCTACTCAGACAGAACCAGATCAATGGTACGACTTATCCTTTGACTACTATCCTGATTGGAGCAAACCAATTGCTCATGTTTGTTACCTTGAATTCATTCACCCAGAAACAAAAGCAGTTACATGGTTTTATAACAGGGGAATCGCATCCTTTCCTGGAATATCAAAAAAAGCAATTCATGTCAACTTAAGTTTCAAGACACAACCGTTTCCTTGTGAATACCATTGTTTTTTAGTTGGTAACTCAAAGAATGTCTATTTTGAAATTGACCATTTAATTTTGAGAAAAAGGACAAAATAAAAAAGGACAAATTTCTTTGTCCTTTTTTATTTTTAGATGTCTAATTGATATACATCCGAGAGTGATTTGTTATCACGCAGCGTAATATCTAGGTCTTTTATCAATCCATCATGGATGTCATAAACCCATCCATGTACATGCACTGCTTGACCACTTTCCCAAGCGGTTTGCACGATTGATGTTTTTCCCAAATCCAACACTTGTTCTACTACATTCAGTTCAACAAATCGGTTAAAACGATCTTTCTCATCTTCAATAGCATTTAATTCATCCTGATGAAAACGGTAAACATCTTTTATGTGACGAATCCAATTGTCGATGAGGCCGATATGCTTATTGGTCATGGCCGCTTGCACCCCACCACAGCCATAATGACCGCAAACGATGATGTGTTTAACTTTCAAAACATTTACGGCGTAATCCAAAACGGAAAGCATGTTCATGTCTGAATGCACCACCATGTTGGCGATGTTACGGTGAACAAAAACCTCACCTGGCTTTGCTCCGATGATTTCATTTGCGGGAACACGGCTATCTGCACAACCGATCCACAGAATTGGTGGACTTTGTCCGAGTGACAAACGATTAAAGTAATCAGGGTCGTTTGCCAATTTTGACTTCACCCATTCTTTATTATTCTGTAATAATTGATTATATAAATTTTCCATATAAATGTTATTTTAAATGTTGGAAATTGATCAGTTGGAAATCGATTTCCTTGTGAACTGAACCATATTTTTTAAATTCTTCTAGTAATTCGAGTATGTCTTGGTCGATACTCTTGCAATTAATTGCGTCAATGATGATTTTTGAATGAGGCGCCGCTTTTTCTAATGTTGTGTGGATGCCCACCTTATTCAAAAAAGTGACTTCTTCAGATAATTTGATGTGTAATTCACCATCTGCCTCTGTCTTCGTAAAGTGATTTTGGAAATTTCTTCTTAAAATAAAGTAAATAGAAACGACAAGACCAATCCCGATTCCTTTTAATAAATCCGTGAAGAGAACTCCAACTATGGTGAGAATAAATGGTATAAACTGATCCATTCCTTTCACATACATTTTCTTGAATAATCCAGCTTTGGTTAATTTATATCCAACCATAATTAAAATGGCAGCAAGCGAGGCTAATGGTATTTGATTCAACAGTTCTGGTAAAAGAAAAATGGCTAAAATTAAAAGTACACCATGAATCACCACTGCTGACTTCGTTTTTCCACCCGCATCGATATTTGCCGAACTTCGAACAACCACCTGAGTAATGGGCAATCCTCCAATAAAACCTGAAAAAATATTTCCAATTCCTTGAGCCGTTAGTTCACGACTCGTTGGGGTTGTATTTTTTTCGGGGTCCAACTTGTCTGTTGCTTCCACACTTAACAACGTTTCCAAACTCGCAACAAGCGCAATGGTTATCGCAACAGTGTATACCTGCCAATTTCCCAAAGCATTGAAATCTGGAAAAAAGAGAACGGTAGAAATTTCCGAAAAGCTTTTTAAGACCGGTAATTGAACCAAATGTTTGGAGCTAACCTCAAGAAATGAGCCTTTGGTTAATAATTGAATCACAACTCCTACCAACACAACAATCAGGGCGCTAGGAATCAATTTCAATACTCTGTTTTGCTTAAAGAATGGTTTATCCAAAAGTAAAATGATCAGTATGGAAAGAACTCCGATTAATACGGATCCTTCTTGGAACGCATTCATGGAATAGGCTAACTCAGTAAACGTATTATGTCCGTCAAACTGCCAAAAGGACTCATCCCCAAAAAAGTCTTTGTCGTAACCCAATAAATGAGGGATTTCCTTCAGAATTAAAGTTATTCCAATCGCGGCTAACATTCCTTTGATCACGGAAGTTGGAACATACTTTGCAATAATCCCTAATTTAAAAAAGCCGAAAATGAGTTGAATAACTCCGGCCAATATCACCGAGACCAAAAAAGCCTCATAACTTCCAAGGATTCCAATGGATGAAATAATGATGGTGATTAATCCAGCTGCTGGACCCGATACACCTAAACGGGAACCGCTAATTAATCCAACAACAATCCCGCCAATGACTCCAGCTAAAAGTCCGGGAAAAACACTCGGTAAAGAGGTGATGCCTTCCACATTTGTAGAAGCTAATCCTATTCCGAGACAAAGTGGCAAAGCCACTAAAAACACAACTAATCCTGCGAGAAAATCTTTCCCGAGGAATTTATTAAATACACTCATTTTAAACGTTTTAATGAACAGTTAAACTAACTTATCTTTAAAACGTCTTCAGGAGGTTGGTGGTATTTAAAAGGAAATAAAAGTGATTGTGAATGAATATAGGTGAAGAATCCTTCCTTTTCCATTGGAAAGAAAGGATTCATTTCAGAATTCAAAAAGTATTCCTTCTCAAGTTCTTCCTCCAATAAAAGGGAGAAATCACCCTCATCTGATGAATCTAATTCATCCGAAAAATCACCGTCGGAGTATAATTCTGAATCAAAAGAAACAATGTTTGAGTCCATGGTGAATGAAACAAAGGTTACCAAGAATAATTGGCTGATGAATACCAGCAAAAAAAACGTTGACAACTTTTTTGATTTCATTTTACGACTCATGGAAAATATCTTAGCCCTAGATTACGTTTAGGTTCTTTCCTACTTTGATAAAGGCGGCAATCGCTTTATCTAAATCTGCCTGTGTATGAGCCGCGGAAATTTGTGTGCGAATGCGTGCTTGTCCTTTTGCTACAACGGGATAAAAGAATCCGATGGCATAAACACCTTCCTCTAATAGTTGATTAGCAAACTTCTGAGAAAGAGCCGCATCATAAAGCATAATGGGTACAATCGGAGAGTCTCCAGGTTTGATGTCGAATCCTGCTTCGATAATTTGTTTTTTAAAATAGCGCGTGTTTTCTTCAAGGCGATCTCTTAATTCAGTTGTAGAACTGAGAATATCGAAAACTTTAATCGATGCCCCTACGATTGCTGGAGCCAGTGAATTCGAAAATAAATAAGGACGAGAACGTTGACGCAACATGTCAATGATTTCTTTTTTACCCGTGGTATATCCACCCATTGCTCCACCTAAAGCTTTGCCCAATGTTCCAGTGATGATGTCAACTCTGTCCATTACACCACAATGTTCAGGAACTCCTCTTCCTGTTTTCCCGATGAATCCTGCCGAATGACATTCGTCTGTCATGACAAGTGCATCGTATTTATCGGCTAAATCACAAATTTGATCCATTTTGGCGATATCCCCATCCATGGAGAAAACACCATCCGTAACGATTACTCTAAAACGTTGGTCTTGTGCTTTGATTAATTGTTGCTCCAAATCAGCCATGTCTGAGTGTTTGTAGCGGTAACGAGCCGCTTTCGCTAATCTTACGCCATCAATAATGGAAGCATGATTCAATTCATCTGAGATAATCGCATCTTGCTCCGTAAACAAGGGTTCAAAAACACCACCATTTGCGTCAAATGCAGCAGCGTATAAAATCGTATCCTCTGTCCCGTAGAACTCTGCGATTTTCGCTTCTAATTCCTTGTGTATGTCCTGCGTACCACAAATAAATCGTACGGAAGACATTCCGAATCCATGTGTGTCTAATGCGTTTTTAGCCGCCGATACTACATCCGGATGTGAAGATAGTCCCAAATAATTGTTCGCACACATGACAACAACCTCTTCACCCGTTGAAATGGTTACTTGTGCTCCTTGCGGACTTGTAATGATGCGTTCTTTCTTTAAGAGTCCATTTTCTTCGATTGAACTTAACTCTTCTGATAAAAATTTTTTGATTGATCCGTACATATTAATTTTTTGCGCGTTCTTGAATTTTCTTTGTTATGAGCTGTGATAACAACTTCGCTTCCTTTTCGGATAATTTTCTTCCGAAGGTTATTTTCTTTTGGAAATAATCGAAGGAAAATCGCTCCCCACCGTTAATCCACGGAGAAGATTCCCAAATACCCTGAATGGAACCTTGTTTCGGAATTTCATAGGTCATGTTCTTGATATTGTCGAAATAATAGGGATAAGATTTCCCATAGGATAAGATGCTTTTTTTCAAATGAAAGGCACGATCATCAATCTTGATGAATTCTTGTCCGAACATGATCCAAAGAAATGATTTCGTTACTCTAAATGCATAATAGCACCAAAACACCACGAAAACCCATAGAATGATGACTTCTTGTTCTTTTAATGGCATCACATTAAGCGCCCAAAAAACCGTTCCTCCAATTGCATACCACATAGCAAGCCATGAACCCATAATTGCATTGATCCAAACATTTTTTTCTGGGTCAACGACAATCGTTGTTTTGGCACGTTGGTCAACAAAACTGATTCTATTTCCTATCCATTTCACCTTACAAAATTAAAATAAAAAAGCCCCGTTTCACAACGGGGCTTTCAACTTATTCGACAATTTTAGAAATGCCATAAATCGTGTTCCCATTTACGGATATCTTCTTTGATTCTTTCTGCCTCATACAGTGCATCTACACCATATTTGTAATCTTGAATCTCACGATCAAATTTATCAGATACTTTATAGATTGTTGCGTTAAACTTACGTTTCCAGAACAAGTCATCCATGGACATCCATTGTGCATCATTTCGATCGTTGTAAACGTAATAATTAATCATTACATTTCGTAACTCCTCGAAATAGACCCAAAACATCTCGCGTTCTTCTACACGTCCTTCGTACTCTTCAAACGTATTTCCTGTAGAACTGAAAAGAAATGGCTTTCCTGTTTGATCGTACACTAATAACTCACCACGAGTTGGAAGTTCACCTTCTCCTGGTTCTTCATATGTGTAACGTGCAACAGGCGCAATTCCGATAATTCTACTTTCAAACATTGAACGCTCTTTATCAAAATACCAATCCTCTTTAATATTGTATGCTACAATATTGTTAGAAGGTATATACATCGTAATACCGTCTTTACGAACTGGGGAGTTCACAGAAGCAAAGTCCCACCATTCCTGCAATTTGGTAATTTCAATTCCTAATAAATCCTCGTAATCCGGATCAGAACGCAATGAATCCAAGTAAGCCGTTAATGTTTGATCAGTCTTAACAATGTCAAGTGTATCTTCAGAAATTGGACGGTAAATACGCAACTTAGGACCAATACCACCTGAGGTAACCACACCGTTGATTTCGTTACGGTATTTTTTCACCTCAAAATAGTCGTTTTGACCTTGGTGTGCGATCGGATACTTAAAGCTGAATCCATCCTCAACATCCGGATAAAATTCACTAGAAACGCGATACATTGTTAAATCTCCCAACATAAGGTGACGTAACATGATTGTCCAAAGGGACCAACGACGTTGATCTTTGTTCCATGTTGGATCATCGATATCGTTAGGTGAAGACGGACGGTAAGAAGAGCCGGAGGCTAAATCACCATCAAAATAGTCGTATGGTAAAAAGATATCATGATTGATCTTTTCACGTGAATCGATTCGAGAAAACACACGTTTCGACCAAACTAAGTCCGCTTCGCGAACATATTCAGGTTGAACAGCTTGTCTAACTGGAACTTCTTCCTTAATTACGACCCCGTCTTTTACCCCATTGGGCAATGTATTATAGGGTCCTCTTTGAGGACGATCTTGGCTATAGCTTACTACTGCAAACATACATCCGACAACCAACAATACATTTTTCATACGCATTTCTTTTAATTTATCACTATTAAGGAACTACCTTAAGAACTCCTGAGGCAATCGATGGAGTTGCTGTACCTGTTCTTTTGTAGGTTACATCAATCGCAATTTTCTTACCTGCTTTAATCTTAGCTACTACACTTGAAGGAACACGGTCACCAGAGAAAGGAATCGTTTCATTTCCGATAGAAACCTCACCACCTATTACGGTAAATCCTACTCCCGTAAATGGACTGTCTGGACCTAAACTAACTACAGCTTTGAAACCCGTAGTTTTTGAGATCGTCGTTCCTTGTAACTGTGCACTTGGGAAAGGTTTTACTTTGTACTTAAATGTGCCAAAGCTTTTAGACTTTCCATCTTTATCTTTACCAGACAATGTAATTGTTACAAATTTCGAAGGACCTGTAATGTTTACATAGAATCCATTGTATTTGTTTCCATCTGCATCTGTCCAAGAAGCTTTTGTTTTCGTACCACCGTTAACCGTGATATCCGAACTAACCATTCCTGCAACAACCGGCACAACTTTATTATTCCAACCTTTGTAAAGAACACTCATTTCAGGCAATGAAATCGATCCTTGTGGTTTCGCAATTGCTACTTTCCAAGACCAAGGACGTGGGTATTCAACACCTGACTTGTTACGAATCATGACCGTACCACTTAGATTCATTTCTCCAGAACCTGAAGCTCTTGCTTTTATGATACCAATACCGTCTGTTACAACAACTGAACCTTGAGAAGATGTTACTTCTGGGTTATTATCTGAATCGTAAGCTGCCATCGTCACTTTCAATTCAATTTCTTCACCTTCTGTAGCCACACCTGGACCAGAAACTAATTCTTGAATTTTGTTGAAAGAGAATTCTCCAACAGTTACTTTACTTTTCAATAAATTCACTGCTTTCGCGCGTGCACTTAAAATCTCATTTTGCATAGAAGATAAAGAAGCCAAAGCACCTACCATCGGAGCGTGGTCAAATGTACGACCTAACCAATGGATGTTTTTTTGCTCATGGTGATCTGCGAATTCAATTTTAGTTAACTCTTGGTAAAGTCCCAAAAGTACTTCCGTATCCTCTGGATTCACTTTATTCGACTTCGAATTAATCATTTTCGCAATCTTTTCTTGCAATTTGATGTTAGGCATGTTATCATTGATATCCGTTACCTTTACTTTCCAATTGTTTTTCTCTCCCTCACGATAAGTTCCTGTTTGCTCAACAATGAACTTACGGAAACCGTTGTATTGCTTCCACAATTTAACTCCATGTTTAGTTGGGTCAAGTTTTGTTATTTCAGATCCAACGATTTCATGCATTGGAATATCAAATTGATCCTTCGCTTGAACAGCCATTAAATTCAAACGTGTTGGTTGAAGAGGGAATTTAGGATCGTATTTTTTCCATACAATCACCTTTTCATCATCCGCTTTCACCGTTTTCACATCTTCGTTTGCCTTCTCCATTATCTCCAACTTGATGTCGTCGATGTACTTGATGAGAGAACCAGCTTCTTTATCGATTTTCTCAATCATACCTAGGTATTTTTTGATTTTTTCGATTTTTGCTTTACCTGATTCGTCTTTTGCCGTTGAACTGATTTCTTCAATCAAAGCACTTTTTGCCGCGTTACCACGCTCTAATTGTGTAATGCTCCCACGTTGAATGTTTTCTTCAATCGCAACGAATGCATCCAAAATTTGTTTGGAAACGTTCAATGCAAGAAGAGCAGTCAAAACGAGGTACATCATACCAATCATCTTCTGTCTTGGGGTTTCCTTACCACCTGCCATAATTTCTAGCTTTTAGTTTGTTTGTAATTAAATAAAATTAGTACGTACTAAAATTAAGCTCTCATAGCTTTCAACATGTTACCATATACGTTATTCAAATCAGTTAAGTTTTGAGATAACAAAGACATGTTTTCACGGTAAGCTGCCGTATCCTTAGCAGAAGCAGCCAAGTCTGTCATAATATTTTTGATGTTTTCTTGAAGTGAACTCATTTGTCCAAGTGTATCCAAATAATCTTGAGAAGATTTCAATTGTAATTCGTACACATTGTTCAATGCACCTAGGTTTTGACCTAGTTTTTGCATTTCAGAACCGAAGTTACCTTGTCCTTCACCTGCAATACCAGCGATAGCTTGAGCAGACGCAGCGTATTGATCTGTTAATTTAGTTAATCCAGCAGAAGCTGTTTCCAAACTTTTCACATAAGAATCTGTCGCTCCAGCAGCTGTTGCTACTGCACCAAGAGATTTAGCATTGTCAGCTAAATTTGACATTCCGTCTTTCAAACGAGCTAATAACGCTTGATCGATTCCTGCTTTGTCTAATTCTTTTGCAAGTCCGTCAGCAGCGCCACCGCCACCAACACCTTTTTTCAATAAAGGTAAGAGACGATTCTCTTCATTATTTTCTTGTACTGCTAACTCAGGGAAAACACGTGTCCAATCCGGATCCTCGTGCATTGGCTCAAGTGCAATGAATGCAAAAATTCCCGCCTCTGTCAACAACCCTAATATCAACATGATATCACATCCTGGCCAGTGCATGATCTTAAATAACGCACCAACAATTACCACCGATGCTCCAAATCCAGAAAGGTATTTAACAAATAACTTGTACTTTCTTGAAGCAAAAAAACCACCATTACCACTCATAACTTTTGATTTTAAATTAAACTATAGATTAACATTGATTACTTAATTGTAATATCGCTTTGGATCTCTTCTCCGTTCTCCGCTTCGATATTTTTACCACCACGACCCAAGTGAGTCATTGTATTTCTAAATCCAATATAAGATTTAGCTGTGTCTTGGTATTCATATGAACGTGTACTGTTCATTAAATAGAACCCAATATCTTTCCACGAACCACCTCGTGTAACTTTACGTTTTTTAGCTGGATGATCACCATCTTTTGCGTCGTATTCGTAATCCGCACTCATGTCGGTTTCGAATTCGTACGCTGATGGGTCATAAGCTGTTGAGCACCATTCAGCCACATTTCCAGCCATACAATACAAACCAAATCCATTTGGATTATACGAGTAAACTTTCACTGTATAGAATCCACCGTCTTCGAAGTAACGACCTCTCATTGGTTTAAAGTTTGCTAAGAAACATCCACTTGCGTTTCTGATGTATGGTCCACCCCAAGGATATTGTGCCATATCCAGATCTCCACGTGCTGCTCTCTCCCACTCACTTTCCGTTGGCAAACGGAAATCATTTACAAACAAGTCACCGTTTGATTGCAACCAAGAGTGAAAAATCTGAGTTCTCCAAACTGAGAATGCTTTCGCTTGAGGCCACGTTACACCAACAACTGGGTAATTGTCATATGCAGTATTCCAGAAGTAGTTTTGAGCCATTGGCGTATGATTCGCATACGTAAAGTCTCTTACCCAACAAAGTGTATCTGGATAAATGTTGATACGCTCTTTGATAATGAAACGACTTCTATCTGTGTGTCCACGGATCGCATTGTGTTGTCCTTTACTGTCTGTAAATCCTAAGTCCAAATCTTGTCCTGGATTAGCAAGAATAGATCCTTTCAATGAATTGGTGTCGTTGATTTTCGTAACTCCTTCAGCCCACTGGTCAACATATAATGTTGTATCTACCCAAACTTTGTTTGTGTTTTGATCAACTGTATACAATGTTGAACGGTGTTGATCATTTGATTTGTAATCTTTTCCAAGTGGTTCGCGACGATCTCTTTTATAGATATTATTAGATGCTTCTCCATTTAAACTATCGTAAGCGAATGATTTACGCGCATCGATTGCTTTTGTAATTACTTTACCACGACGAGCCGCTTCTTTGTAATCGATCCAGAAATAATCAAAGAACAATAAACGTGTATCGATTTCTCTTCTTTTGTAGAAGCTTTCATCTGCACTGTAATACATATCAGACAATAAGAAAGCAATCTCTGGATCCTCATAATCAATTGGTTCAGCCCAGTTTAGTGTGAAGTACCTGCGGTTTTCAATACGTCCACCTTGGTTGTACGTCGTTTTTGCTGTACCACCTTTAGCCTGTTTGTCCGGAGCGTTTTTCTTCGCTGCACCACTATACATTTGGAAAATACCTCTTAAATCGTCATCAGACATCACCACATCAATTTTTTGATCAGGTGACGAAGTAATTCCATATTTCTTTTGGTCATATTGGAATCCATTCACTAATTTCTTTCCTTTACCTTTTCCTTTATCGTATGTTCCCATCATCGTCAAATACGTTTGATCCGCGTTGGCGTTGTTGGTTGAATCCATAAATAATTGAAACGGAGTATTTCCCCCTTGAATATCAGAACCCATATTCATCAGTGTACGGTAAGGCTCTTTAAAGAAATTATCAGGTACATTTACCCAACGTTCCGCTTCTTCATCGAAACTTCTTCTGTACAGTTTCTCACGTGCAATAGAGTCACGCACCCAATGAACGAATTGACGGTACTCATTGTTAGAGATTTCCGTAGCATCCATGTAGAAAGCTGGAACAGACACTGTTTTTTTACGTGCGGTATGCATTCCCATGATATCTTCATCGTCTTCACCGGACTGAAAAGCACCAGAAGGAACGTAAACCATTCCTAAGGGCATTTTTCCAGGTCCTAGAACGTCTGGATACCAGGTGTCTCTACCACTCACACCTACTAAATTTCCTTCTACATCACTACAAGAGTATAAGAAAGTTAGTACAAATAAAAAACTAATTAATTTTTTCATTCTTTTGTTTTTGGTTCTGCCATTATCCAAATTACCTTGCTACAGGATTCTTTTAACTTGGGGTATAACGTAGGAACTATAAAAATGGTTACATTATATTTTGTAAGTCTACTACAACATACGTGGGTGTCTCGCTTTCGTCTTCGGAGGTGGTGGTATGAAATAACAATATTTCACCATCATCTCGTGTGATCCTCGAGAAACGCTTGCTAATTTATTTATGGTAATATCATAAGAATATCCTACTTGAAATTTCGGTATTGGTGAATAACCTAGCATGACAGCGATTGCATCAGATGTTCTAAATGACAATCCACCGTATGCATCTTTACCATCCATTTTAAATAGGTATCGTGCATTCACATCTGCTGAGAACTTAATTAAATCTGTACGAACCAACATTTGTGCATCAATTATTCCGTTTGCTACATCCTTAAACTTGTATCCACCCATTAAATAGTAGTGACGAGCTGTTTGGTAGCTTTGAGTAATCGGTGTAACTGCTTTTGATAATTCTGATTCCGTTAAGTGCGTGGAAGAAACTCCAACATAGTAGTCTTTCGCTTGGAAATACAAACCAAAATTCGCATCTACTCCTGTTGCAGCAAATCCCACAGGCAATGTAGGGTCAATAGCAGACGTTGGTGGCACCCAGCTAGGATCCATTCCATAGTTCATAATTCCGATACCCACTCCAACACCAAGGACACCAGCGCGTCCAATTTGTACTGGGTAAGAATAGTTAAGAAGAAGGTTGTTTTGACGAGAAAAACCAATTGCATCGTGATAGAAATTGATCCCAATTCCACCTGGGAAGAATCGAGATAAATTCGACTCAATGTTCAAGATGGCCGAATTAGGCGCCCCATTGACTTTATCCCATTGGTTTCTGTAAATCGACGTCGCACAAATTCCATTGTACAAGTCAAGACCTGTTTTACCCGGATTGATACTCATTTTATCAAAAATAAAGTGAGTAACGAGCTTATCTTGTTGCGCTTGGACAGATCCAATTACTGCAACTAACAAGATAGTTAATAGCTTGGTTTTCAATAGCATATGGTTTATTTAACATGTATAAAACAGTAAATCCTACACGGAAAATACTATTTTAAGGTGCTAAAATAAGAAATTTAAATGTAAAAATAAAACGAAAAGAGAATTTAATGCTCCACTTATCCGAGTTTTTGATAGGTTTTCCACCACAGATCTGGCATTTCATTCTTCATGGCATTGTCATAATCTGATTTATTGCATGGGACCATGTGATGGCGCTCGTATTTTGTTCCGCTTTGAGGCGGATAAGGAACTTCCATCCACCAGCGAGCCGACTTATTGCTTTTAAAGAAGATGATTTCTCGTCCAGCATCCTCTAAAAACACCGTAAAACGCGTGTACTCGGATTTACTTCCAATGGGGAAATCACCCTTCCTAGACATCGTTCCTTGAATAAAGTACCAAATAATTTCAGCCAGTAACTTATCGGACATCGGATTCACGCTTTCGAAATTAAAAACCCCAAAGGATGTTACCTTATCCGCTATTCCGGCGTAACGTGCAATCTGACACATTTGTTCTGCATAAAATCCATTTGGAATTCCTTTCGTATTTATCGTTTCGGATCCCTTTACGGATTGAAAATCTACATTAATGATGTCGGCATTACGAATGTGAGGTTCTGCTTTCGTGAAATCTTGATTAAACTCACCGAGTCGACAAATATCGAAATAGAGCTTTTCAAACAAATCGAATTCTGTTGCACTTGCGTAAGGGATTTGTAAGCCAATGTTCGCATGGTTAAACAAGTAACACGGACGCTTTAGTAGGATTTGACTTAAATAGCCATTCGAATGAATTTCTTCTTCTGGGGAACCTAGGTCAAGGGAATGATCAATGGAGCAGATATTTACAAGTTGTTCCAATTTTTCATAACCGCTATACATGGCCACGGTTAAATCTTGGCTTCCACCGATGATAATAGGTATGATTTGGTTTTTCACTAACTCCGCAACCACTTTCGATACTGCGAAGTAGGTGTCTTCCAAGGTGTTTCCGGGTAGGATGTCACCTAAATCATAAATTGGTCTTTTCCAATCTTGTTCATGATGCAATTTATAAAAGGATTCGCGGAATTCAAATGCTGTAGATTTATTCTCCGCACCACTCCCCCTAAATTCGGGAACATAGAATATAGCACAACTATTTTTCTCGAGTTCAGGAAAATCTGATAAGTTTTTGGTGATATACGCACCAAGTTGTTGTCCTTGCCAGGATTCACTATCATTAACGGCTTGGAAATATATAGAGATATCGTTCATTCTAATGTCTTTGTACAACAAAACTAAACATCATTCCAAAGGCAATCTCCGGGTATCTAAAAAGAAATGAAAACGATTCCGTGTAAAACTCTATTTATTCAAAATAGCCGCAATATTAGGCTTGAAATAGCGGTCGGACTTTAACACCTTTCCGTCTTCACGGTAGATTGGTTTTCCATCCGCATCTAGCTTACTCATGTTAGACCGTTGGATTTCCTCGAAAACCTCTACGATTTTGTCTTGTAGTCCATGTCTTAATATCGTTCCACAAAGAATGTACAATTGATCTCCTAGTGCATCTGCAATTTCAACCATGTCTCCATTCAGCGCTGCTTCTAGGTACTCTTCGTTTTCTTCTTTCATTAAGTCAAAACGCAACTGGACTTCTTTAGCCGTAAGGTCAGACTTTAATTCATAATGATTTTCAATTCCGAAAGAATCGTGAAACGTCTCAACTGCCCCAATAATTTCTTTAAATTTCATTTCTTACGTTTAAAAGTTCAATAATTTTCTCATTCCTTCTGCCACTTTCGCTGCATTTGGCAAAAGTTCTGCCTCCAGTGCTCCATTCAATGGGATTGCTGGCGTATCAATAGACGCTACAATTTCAATTGGCGCATCTAGCGATGTAAAATGAGATCGTTGTAATCTCCCTGCTAATCCTTGAGTGAATGTACATTCGATTGATTCTTCTGTTACCAGTAGAATTTTCCCATGACGTTCACACAATGCACCCATGGCTTCCATATCCAGTGGATTAATGCTGCGAAGATCCAAGATTTCCACTTGTCCTTCAAATGAAGTTGCCGCCTCGATACTCCAATAAACTCCTCTACCGTAGGTAATGACGCCAATGGACTCACCTGCCAAACGTTTTTCATCTGACGCCGTTTGAACAATACGTGCTTTCCCAATTGGAATCATGTAATCCTCACTAGGTTCTATGGACATCGCTCCTTCCGTTCCTGGTATTTTCGACCAGTACAATCCTTTGTGTTCTAGAATGACTACTGGATTTGGATCGTAAAACGCTGCTTTTAACAATCCTTTTAAATCTGCTCCCGTAGATGGATACACTACTTTTATCCCTCGGATATTTGCCAGAACAGATTCCACACTAGACGAGTGGTAAGGTCCACCGGAACCATATGCCCCGATTGGAACACGAATTACCGCGCTTACTGGCCACTTTCCGTTTGATAAATAATAAGATCGTGAAACTTCCGTAAACAATTGGTTTAGTCCTGGCCAAATGTAATCGGCGAATTGAACTTCCACGAATGGTTTTAGTCCTACTGCGGACATTCCCACAGTTGAACCAATGATAAATGCTTCTTGAATCGGCGTATTAAATACACGGTCGTCACCAAAGGTTTGTGCCAATGTCGCTGCTTCGCGAAAAACTCCGCCCAAGCGTCCACCAACATCTTGACCATAGAGCAAGGCTTCTGGATGTTTTGACATGATTTCACGAACAGCAAACAATGCTGAATCGACCATGACCGTTTTTTTCTTTCCACTTGGCTCTCTCTCGCCTACCTCCTCCGTTACTGGAGTCGGAGCGAAAATAAAATCTGTCACACTATCCAAGCTTGGATCCTCAGCATTTAAGGCTTGATCGTACGCCTCATCAATTTCTTTGCGCACTGCTGATTCCATGTTAATTACTTCCGCCAAACTGTGTCCCAAATCTTGAACAGCTTGTTTCAATTTTGGATATGGATCACTTTTCGCTGCTTCTTCTAAATCATCTCTATACCATTCCTTACGTACTCCGGATGTATGGTGTCCGAGCAAAGGAACTTTCGCATGAATGATAAAAGGACGTCGTTCTTTGCGAACGATATTAAATACTTCTTGAACCGTTTCAAAACTCGTTAAGAAATCACCGCCATCAATTGTACGCACTTCGATTCCGTGGAATCCTTTCGCGTATTCCGAAATATCCTGAGCGCGTGTTTCTTCTGCGTTAGCAGAGATATCCCAACCATTGTCCTGTACTAAGTAAACGATGGGAAATTGTTTCAATGCCGCCATTTGAAAAGCTTCGGACACTTCTCCTTCAGTACAAGAAGCGTCCCCCAATGAACAAACGACAACTGGTGCGTTGTTCAGGTCCCATTCAGCAATACCTGTTTTTTCCTTGTATTGAATTCCCATCGCAATTCCTGTTGTTGGAATTGCCTGCATTCCAGTAGCTGATGATTGATGCGGAATTCTTGGGAATCCTTCTCTATCTAAGGACGGGTGACAATAGTATGTTCGACCCCCAGAAAAAGGATCGTCTTTTTTAGCGAAGACTTGAAGCATAAGCTCGTACGGTTTCATTCCGATTCCAAGCAAAATACTATCATCGCGGTAATATGGTGAAACCCAGTCTTGTGCTTTTAGTTGCATACCAACAGCCAATTGAATGGCTTCGTGTCCGCGGGAAGTTGCATGAACATACTTAGAGGTAATCTCTTTGTTTTGCTCATATTTCTCCGCCATTGTTTTTGCGGTGCACATCAATCGAAATGCGTCCCAAGAAATAGTTTTATGGTCAAATGAACTCATCGTTCTTTTAGTTTTGTTATTCAGTGTGGCAAATATACAAATCAACACGGAAAGGCACGAATCTGTCGGAAGTAATAAACGGAAAATTACTTAAAAAGAAACGGCGCAAAGAAATCTTTGCGCCGTCGCTTCATTTATGGTGGTGATAAGAGGTATTTGTTAAAACGAGAGTAAAATTCCAGCGTTCACACCACGCAATGACAGAGCGGATCCTTCGTTAAAGACGTCTGTCAAATTGTAAGTCATATATAAGTTCCAATCTCTGTAACCAACTAATGCCATTAAAGAAGCTTGAAAAGGTCTGAAATTGAAGTCATCAAAGGTTTGATCCTTATTTTTGTTTCCATTATTTTCCCATTTGGTTTTGTGTTGTCCACCTACTCTAATACCTCCGACAATACCCGCAGCAATTGTCCATGATTCACTTGGGTTTTTATTCGTGTTGATTTGTAGTAGCAACGGTGCTTGAAGGTAAGCAGAGCTCAACACATTTTTTGAATAGTTGATTGTTGTGTTTTCAACTCCAAAAATCGTATCATTGGTTGCTGTAATGTCGTAATTTCCTTTCAACGAATAGCGGTTCCATTGGATTCCCAACCCTGTCGTTATTCCTAAATAATCTTTGATTATTGGGAATCGTTTTTCCAATAAATTTAATTGAACACCGATGCTTCGTGCAGGGTCTAACTCCAAGAAGCCTAATTCACTTCCTGTTGCCACTTGATTTTGTGCATTTAAGAATCCATTAGCTGTTAAACCAAATCCGGACCATACAGCATTGTTTGTATTGGAAATACAGTTGTTGCAATCGTCGTCCTGAAAATCCTCATCTTGAAACGGGATATCACGGTCTTCATTAATGATCACTCGCTCATCAATAATCATTCGTTTTTGTCCTTTTACATCTCCGTTTCGGTCTTCAAGAATGACAATTTTCATGTTTCCGATTTTCACTTTGATGGAATCCATAGATCCTTCGCCGTCTTGTGTAATCATCGTTGAATCCATGTAAACATCTACACGTGTCATCATTGAATCTGACATGTAGATCTTTTTCATCTCCTCTGTTAGGATTGAATCCATTTTGTCCATGCGCTCACTGATCACAATAACCGTTGTGTCATTTCCTTTGATTTGCACAATACGCTTGGTCATGTCTTTTTGAGCGAAAGTAACTTGTGCTAAGCTCAAGATTCCAAATAGTACTAATTGTTTCATGTTTTTATGTGTTTTGATAGTCCTTTGACGTGTTTTCAATTCGTTTGTTACAGGTCGTTTTATTTTTTCGTTTGTTTTCTTTCAATCGTGATAAATCCTAATTTAAAATAGGTGGTCTTCACCTTTTCATCTTCCTTTTCCTTGTAGGCAATCGGAATATTTGTTGATTGAGCGAGGTAATTGGTAATCGTTGTATATTTTTCTGCTGTACTCGGTTTCGTTGTCCCGAATAACTTTTCATTTCCTTTTTGAACAACAAATTCACGGATGCCAATTGGCTCATTGCTTTTGGCGCTGTTCACCGTAATGATCGGTTCTGTCCTTGGATTCACTGCAGCTAATTCAATCGGATCTACAATCGGTTGAGTCAAGTACATCGACTGCGCACTTGGGAGTTGTTCCACTTCTGGAAAAACCTCTTGTACGATGCAATCGCGCGTGTCATTTGGTCCTGAATCCACATGTTCAACACCTCTATTCTTGGACTGATAAGCTAAATTACCCATGTTTGTTTTCGTCTCGGTAACTGGAGATTTTGTTTCCTTCTGGTCAACTTTCGTCGGTTTTTGAGTAGTGTTTCTAGCTGTTTCCGCTTTGGATCCTTGGCTCGGCCAATTCAAAAACAAAAGAAAAATAATACTGGCCGCAGCCGCGTAGGAAAAATACTGGCGAAAAGGAATGACCTTGCCTTTCTCCTTTGTCAGTGTTTCAATGGATGGGAAATGAATTTGTGCATTAGGAATCAATTTTGTTTGTTGAACGAGTTCCCAATGTTGTTTTAATTCTTGATCCACTTTGAGTAGCTGTCCAAAGTCGTTTTCTTCCTGTGTGGATAAAACACCTTCCATCATGGCAATGGACATTTTTTCTTTGTCCGTGCCTTCTTCGGTTACATATGCCACTGGATTGAAGGATTCCTTTTTCAGTAAAACAGAATGGTCAAAAGCGATTGACTCGTCTTGTTGCACAAAAATCATGGAATCTTCTAGGTCTCCAAATTCAGGATTCTCTTGTAAAAGTTGCTGTAGCTGAAAGAGTTGATCATCCGAAAGTTTCCCTTCGAGTGCATCCAGCATTCGTGCTTCCAAATGTTCTTTCGACCAATTCATATCAATACTTCTACTTGTCCTATATATGCTTTCAAAAATTTTCTCGCCCTAAAAATATATACTTTCACCTGATCCTCACTCAATCCAGACATTTCAGCAATTTCTTGATATGAGTATCCTTCGTAATCCCTGAGTGTCAGCACGGTTCGTTGAATCTCTGTTAAACGACTCACACCTTCGTCGATTTTCTCTTGTACATCAAATGGCGTTTGTTCTTGTGTTTGATGCACGTCAATCGAAGCTAGGTGATTTTGCTGTAATTTTGCTCTTCGTGAACGATCAATTTGTGCGTTGACGACGGTTCGAAATAGGTAAGATTTAACCTTGTTGTTATCTACCTGGTCAATTCTCATCCACAATTTTTCATACGCGTCCTGTACAAAATCCTTCGCTAAATCTGGGTCGTTGAGATTCTTCAGTGCAAATCGATACAATCGATCCGCAAAGTCTTTTACACTTTGATTATACTCACTTACCGTCATAACACCGAAGATAAGACGCGTCCATCCAACAAAAGTTACAAGCAGGTTTCAGATTATTTTCCTTGGTATTTTCGCTTGTATTTCTGATACAATTTATATTGAAAATTTTCAGGGGATTCGATTTGACCGTGAAATACCAAGCAAGTCACTTGATTTGACTTCATATCCAATGCTGGACCTTTAGAAATGAACAAGGTTGCTGATTTCCCAGCCTCTAAAGAACCAAATTGATCTGAAATCCCCATGATTTTACATGGATTCAAGGAAATTGCTTGCAATGCCTCTTCTTCAGTTAAGCCATAAGCCATGGCTGTTCCTGCTTGAAACGGAAGATTTCGGGTATTCATTGCTTCCATGTCCCCTGCATTTTGAATGCAAAATAAAATTCCTTGTTTTTGTAATAACGAAGGCAAAGAATAAGGCAAGTTCACATCATCTTCCTCGCGTTCAGGTAAGCTATGTACTCGGTTCAACATCACAGGAATTTTCGCGTCTTTCAATCGTTTACCAAGTAAATGTGCTTCATATCCGCCAACAATTACGGGGTATTTCAACCCGAATTTCTCCACAAACTCAATGATGTCTAAAAGTTGTTGCACTCCATCCGCATGAAAATAAACCCTTTTCGAACCTTGGAAACACGCCTTCATTGCTTCCAAACGCAAATCCTCAATTGTTTTTTGGCTTTCCGCATACACTTTCGCTAGTTGGAAGAAGTCAACGATTGTTTGTTTTTCCTTCTGATAATTTGTGTTTCTCGATTTTGGTGCTGGTTCTGCCCACCATCCACCACCTTGTGTACTTGCAGGCCAATTCACATGAATTCCGTCATCTGCTAATACTGTCGCATCTTCCCAATTCCATCCGGCTAAAAACATGGCTGCGGAAGACCCGGAAATGATGCCGCCTCTTGGACTTGCTTGAGCGATCATCACTCCATTTGAGCGAACCGTTTCAATGACTCTAGATTCCACATTGAAAGCCACCTGTGCGCGAACATGCGGGTTCAATTCTCCCACATCATTAAAATCTCTCGTTGCACGAACGGCATCAATTTCAGTTAGTCCAAGTGTTGAGTTTGCTGCTACGAAACCAGGATATACATGTTGATTTTCCGCATCAATTATCGTATCCCACTCTTTTCGCTGAATGGCATTCGTTAGCGCATTTTTTACAAAAAGAATTTTTCCGTTCGAAATACCAATGGCAGCTGTTTCCACAACTTCCCCGTTTCCGATATGAGCAGTTCCATTGATAATTAAAATGCGTTGGGTCTGTCCTAGTTGGACAAAAAACAAAAGGCTGATAATCGTTACTATATTTTTCATAATCAATGTGTGTTTTCTCCTGTTTCTCCCTCTTCACCCAAGGTATCGCAATGGTAATGTCTTCTTGGTTTTTTCACGAATGGAGTCGACTTCTCTCCGTTTTCGTTGGATAAAAGCATCTTGGCGATAATTCTCGCTCGTTCTGCTTCGTTTCGTGCATTCAATGCTTCGTTTTTAGAAGCATCGTACAGAATGGTACCATCAATGATGGTAAACTGAACTTTCGCTTGAATGCTTAATGGATTGTCTGACCATAAAACAACATCGGCGTCTTTTCCTTCTTTTACGCTTCCCATTCGGTCATCTAAATGAAGTAGTTTAGCCGGATTCAAGGTCACCATTTTCAAGGCATCCTCCTCGGACATTCCACCATATTTAATACTTTTCGCTGCTTCTTGGTTCAAGCGTCGGCCCATCTCTGCGTCATCCGAATTGATGCTTACCACAACTCCTTGGTCAGCCATTAACTTCGCGTTGTAAGGAATCGCTTCATTCACTTCAAATTTGTAAGCCCACCAATCAGAGAAAGTTGATCCACCTACTCCGTGATTTTTCATTTTATCCGCTACTTTGTATCCTTCTAGGATGTGCGTAAAAGTATTGATTCTGAATCCCATGGAATCGGCCATATGCATCAACATATTGATTTCAGATTGCACGTATGAGTGACACGTTACAAATCGTTTGCTGTCCATGATTTCTACGAGTACATCCAATTCTAAATCCCTTCTTGGTGGATTCATTGTTTGGTGCATGTTGTATGCTTCCCATGCAGCTTTGTATTCCCGAGCACGGTAAAAGGCATCGTAAAAAACTTGTTCCACCCCCATACGCGTTTGAGGGAAACGTGTCGTACTATAATCGCCCCAATTGGATTGTTTCACATTTTCACCGAGTGCACATTTAATGAATTTCGGCATATTAGGAATCAACATTTCCTCTGGTGAGGAACCCCATTTCAATTTGATTAACGCGGAACAACCACCGATTGGATTTGCCGAACCGTGTAATAATTGTGCAGCGGTTACTCCACCAGCTAACTGACGGTAAATATTGATGTCGTCTGGATTTACGACATCCGCAATACTCACTTCCGAAGTCACTGATTGACTGCCTTCATTGACACCTTTTGAAATGGCAATGTGCGAGTGTTCGTCAATGATTCCCGCTGTTAAATGCATTCCTTTTCCGTCGATAACTACCGCTGAATTCGGAACCTGAATTGAATTGTTCTTGGACACTTTCGCAATTTTCCCATTTTGAATCAGTACCGATGCATTTTTGAGGATTCCTTCTGATTCGTTGGTCCATACAGTCGCATTCTTGATGACAATGGTTTGATTCGTCACTTTGCTGTCTAGTCCGAAAGCCATATTCGGCAACCATGGATTTCCAACAAACGCTGTATCTGCTTTGATTTCCGTTACTTTTGCTGATTCTGCGGGCTTATCCGCTCTAATTCCGGACCAAGAAATCCACGTCCCTTCAGCATTTGTTCCATCACCTTCAAAAACAGCTGCATTACGACTGACTTTTCCATGTAATTGAACGATACCCGGTTTGTTTTTCTGAAAAGAAGAAAACTGTAATGTGATGTCGTTTTCCACCAACTGAACACTTACTTTTTTCGTAGTTGTATCTTGTAAAGAAGCGTTGGTTTTTCCAGCCAAAGTTACTTTCCCTGTAGGACGCTCGTTTGACCCTTCGATTTCCAGATCATATTTTTCGCCATCAATCAGCATGGAATATTTTCCGGCAATACTTGATCCAGGTAATTCCTTTCCTCGCATTAAATCACCTTGAATCCAAGAATCCACTAACTGTGCTTCCGTAGTAAAGGGATCTGAACTAAACACAGAGAAATTCGCCCATTTGCCTTGTTCTAAGGTTCCCAGTTGATCACTAACGCCCAATTCACTGGCAGGATTAATGGTTAATGCAGCCAATGCAGCTTCCACAGGCAATCCTTTCGATATCGACAACCTCAAATTTTTCCAAAACTGCTCAGGGCTTTTGGTGCCGTTGCTTGTAATGCAAAATCGAATGTTGTTTTGGTGTAACAAAACTGGATTTGAAGGAGCTAATTCCCAATGTTTCAAATCGCTTAACGGAATTTGTCGAGCGATATATAAGTCACGTACTTCAAATGGTTCCGGGAAATTAATAGGAATCACAATGGTACTATTCAATTTCTTCAATTCATCGAGCGCAGCGTATTCATTTCCACTACCGATGTAACACAGTTTTAATTCAAATTCCTTGGCAATTTTCGCCGCACGTAAGAGCTCCCATTTGTCCTCTGTTTTGAAGAAACTCGGTAAGTTCCCTTGTTTTGACCACGCATCCAAAGAGATAGAAAATTCCGATTGCGGTGCAGTTGAATAATATTTCAAGTCATAAAATGCTTGTCTTAACAAAGCAATTGAACCCATTTGAGAGGATGGGTATCCTTCAGAAGAAGAACCTTTCGAAAAAGACATGAATTGTGCTGATTCACCTTTCAACATTTGTCGATTCGGTTCATTGTTCCCTAACGAAATGAAGGCTCCAGTTCCACGAACCATTCCATCCATAAAATGACTGACTGCGAATCCAAATCCCTGTTGAATTAAAAGTTCGTTTGATTTTGCATCAATTGAATAGGATGGTGCGGCGTTTAATTCTGGGTGAATGGTTTCATTCCAGTAGTAAGCACCTTGTTTATCGCTCGCTAATTGGGGTCTAAATCCACCTTCCTTAAAATTCAATTTAGGCAACCCCACGTTGGTGTACAACTCGACAAAAGACGGAACGATGGTCTTGCCTGTATAATCGAACACAAGCGCTTCTTTGTTTTTAAGATTGTTTCCAAGCTCTTTGATTTTTCCGTCTACAATCAAGAGATCCGTATGGTCTATTACTTGATTGGGCGAAACGTAAATACGAGCATTTTGAATGAGGATGGCTTTTGGCTCAGATTTTTTCACCCCGTTTTCAGGTCCAAATTGCGCGAAAAACGAGCTAAATTGAAAGATCAGCAAGCAACTGATGATTAGTTTTTTCTTCATGGTGTGTGAAATTACAAAAAAGTGTTGATATGTTAGGGGACATATTTCATGGCTTCGCGGTACGCGAGTCCTTTCAGTTCCTCTTGTAAAACCACTTCTTTCACCCAAGTCGGATTCCATTTAGAAATTTCACGCAAACTCCATCCGATTGCCTTTTGAATGAAAAATTCCTTGTTCCATTTTAGCGCATGAATATAGGATTGCTGCAATCCCAAATTCGTTTGTTCCTTGTATTTCAGCTGATACAGCAAGCAGGTTCGATTCAACCAAAACGATTGATGGCTCATCCATTCTGCAATAATTCGAGGCATTTCTTTCGGGAATTTCCTTGCGTATTTGCCAACTATGTGCACCGCAATTCCATCGATGGTATCCCACCAACTATGATTACTTAAAATAAAATATATTCCCTCGACATCCTCTTTTTCATAGCTTTTCATGGGCCAAGTCATCATCCAATCCAGAGCGAAATGGTGGTATTCGCGTTCTTCTTTTTGCCATAATTCCAGAACGATTTCCCAAGCCTCGCGTCTACTGAGTTGAGCAGGCAAAGTTTTCTTCCATTCCATCATTTGATTTCTTCGCGGGGTACTTCTAACTCCCAGAAAGGGAAAGTTATTTTTCATGTAATTTTCCATTCCTTGAACCAAGGAATGATCGCGCACTTTTTCAAGACGCTGCGCAGCATCTTCAATATACAGTCTCATGTTAAAAGAAAAAAAGGCAAATCATAAGCCGGGTTCTGTCTCCTTTGTTGAAAAATCAACGCAGTTATCTATCATTTATCTTGTTCCAAACTCACGCTTGGAATCCATCAACCTACCCTCCGAGATCGGACGAGCAGCCCTTTATGCATTGCTGCAATCCTCGGTTTATTTGGTCTTTCAGTTCGTAAGGTTTACCTTGCCTTTCACATCGCTGTCAAAGCGGTGAGCTCTTACCTCACCTTTTCACCTTTTCCCTCGCGCAAGCGCTCAGGTAGTTTTCCTTTCTGCGGCACTTTCTGTTCCCGAAAAATTCCTTTTTCGAGACCTTCCCGTTAGGAAGTACGACGCTCTATACTGCCCGGACTTTCCTCTTTAAAAAAGCGATAGCCTGATTTGCCTGTTCAAAGGTATTAAAGTTTCGTCAGTTTTCGAACGATTGTCCCTTTATTGCTGTGCAGGTGACAGAAATAAACTCCCGGTGCCAGACTTGAAATGTCGATGTAAGCACTTTGAACACCATTAAAAGATGTGTTCATGGCTAATTCGCCCATTTGATTGTAAAACTCAACGTTTTCGACTGCTACTTCCGTTTCAAAAAAACATAAGTCTTCAGCTGGATTCGGATATACCGATGCATTTAACGTTAACTCATTTATTCCTGCATCAAGTCCAAGGTATTGTTCTTGAAATTCAATGGAACTAATGTTTTGGTTACCATTGACATTCGTGGCAACTACTTTCAATAAATATTCCTTTTTGCCATTTGTCCACCATTCATATTCCGTACGATTAATAGCTGGTGTTCCGATCCAACTTCCCGATCCAAAAAAGGTTTGGTAAATGGAATCAATCTCATTTATATCATGACGCACACGAATAGCAGGAAAAGTTCCAAGAGGCGTAGTCACCGTTCCCCAGCCGTCCACTTCTGTATGTCTTTGACGATGCTGAATGTATTTAATGTCGGCAGCTGGATTCAAATCAACAAAGGTGTATCCACGTGAATCGTGAACATCCCCAAAAGTAAGCGGTAAACTATAACGTGTTTCGATGGTGTCTGATTTAAACGGAACACCTTGTCCTTGTACATTGATTGAATATCCGATGGATGTAATCGCGCTGTTTGAACGTTTCGTATATTGACTTAAATCACTGATTTGAATGGGTAGAAATGCGGATAATTGATCAATGGGTAATTCGGTGGTCAAGTTAAAATACGTAGCAGAATAAGATCCCGCAAAAGGACCATACGTAGCAAGAATTAAGAAAGAACCAAAGCCGATTGGCGTATAATCCTTCAAGGACTGAGTACTCGCCGTTAAACTACTGAAATCCCAGGTAAAGTTTTGGCCAGTACTTGTAAAATCAATGTTTGAGTTTTGGGTCTGACTCAGACGAACAGTATCCCCCGCATTCGCAAAATCGGATACAGCTAATGTTATTTGCGCTTGTCCGGCAAAGACAAAAAAGGAGAAAAAGCAAGCAGTCAAAATTGATTTATGCATGAAATAAGATTTAGTCCAAACAAATATAACGAATTTTAAATCCATTGCTGTCAATTCTTCCATCATTCTAAAATTGGACTTAACTTTACCACAATGGAGCTTGGAATGAAAGAACAACTTCTTGGTTATAAGGATGAATTGACTCATTTTCAGTCAGATGATATCCTCGTACACCTCCATACAGAGAAAATACTTGAGGAGACTGAATGGACAGACCTCCATCAACCGAAGACGCAACGAATATTACGCGAAGCACAACGCATTTATCGCGAATTTGGTATTCAAGTTTTTTGTCAAAGCAAAGGAGTCATGCGTTGGGAAAATCACGGTAAGCTACTGGAAACGCCTATTTATCTTTCAGATGTTCCCTTGGAATTTAAAAAATCCAGTATTCTGCCCAAAGCCGAATTTGAGGAAGATTATTACCTGAATCCATACTTTGACCGTTGGTTTCGCAGCGAATTTAACACGACTCCCCCAAGCTTTGAAAACCGTGAACTGCTTTCAGAAATCTTAGCTAAAGTCGGGAATTTCTATTCGGAGGAAAGATCCTTTTATGGGAATTTTCATCCGCAACGATATGAATTATTAAAAGAAGTGGATGAACTTCTTTTGTGCGAGAAACTATCAGAGCCCTTGCAACAATTGCTCGGACATTCCGAAGTGTCAGAGGTAAAAGAAACGTGGAACTTTCAAGCACCCTACCTTTTTCCGTACGATCCAGACCAGCAACTTGTTTTTGAAGCAATCAATGATTCCTCTGTAACCGTTCAAGGTCCACCGGGAACAGGGAAATCTCAAGTCATTAGCAACCTCATCGGTTCCTGTATTCGTCAAAGTAAAAATGTACTAATCGTTTCAGAAAAGAAGGCTGCCTTGACTGTTTTACAACAAAAACTCGAACAAAAAAACCTTGGGTTTCTATGTTCACATGTAGCCTTTCATTCAAATTCGCATGCATACTATTCTGATTTAAAAGCAACGTGGGAATTTTTATCACAACAAGATATATATCAACGTATTAGCTCACCAACGCTCGACGAAGAAGCGAGATTAATACAGATCTTTGAAGGTTTTAAGCTGTTTGAATCTGAAAATGGGCTTTCCATTTTAGAACTAAAAAATCAGTTGAAAAAGAGCGCAAAAAAGCCATCTTTACATGGTTCAATTCCATCCTTGAAAACCTGGAAGACCGATGAAGCCATTCTTTATCAGTTACAAAAAAGTACTATTGAATGCCTACCGTTTTTAAGCCTTACATGGAAAGACCCTCAGAACTTCGTTAGTAATGTTCAAAAGCTAACAGAACTCGTAAAAAAGCATGAAGAACTTTCGCTCTTATTTCGATTTGAGCAAACCAGCGATGTTCAAGCGGCAGTGAGGGAAGCGGTACTTTGTCACCAATTTCATGGGAATGTATATGAGAAATATGGGCGTTTTTTGGGGAAGGATCTGAGCCTCATTAAAAAGTCACTAAAAAAGTGGAAGCAAGTTTGTTTGGATCTCGACGAAAGTGCTGTGGATCAGAATCATTGGATAAATGAGCCAAGCACAGCGGAATTAGAAGTGCTCAAAACGGCAGCTCAAGAACAAGGTTTTTTCGCTAATTTAAGGTGGAAGAAATTATGGAAGAAATGGACCAGAACTCCCGGATTAAATCCCATAAATAGCATTCTTTCAAAAGAAAAACACTTGGAATTACTGCAAACTAAACATAAAATAGCAGGAGTGTTTTCCGAGTTGGGGATTATCAATGTGGAAGTAGAATTGCCAATTATTGAACAAATACTCCAACACAATTCTATGGATGATTGGAATTGGTATCAATCGTTAGCTCCAGAGAAAAGATCGGCAATGGCAGCTGCAAATCGGACCATTAGCACATTCAATCAATCCTTTCAACAACTATTTTCCCTTGTCTCAGAGAAAGAAATAGGAACAATTTTGTCCATGACAATGGGGGCGATTTCTAGTATTCAGCAAGATTTGTTACTAGTAGAACAACTATCTGAAATGACCTTTCAAGTACTCAAGTTCGAGCAAGATCTTATCGCCTTGAATGCGTTCATTTATGAGCATACCTGGCAAACTTTTACATCAGCCCATCCTTACATGGTCGATTTTGAGGTGAAGTCCTTTAAATACCAAGTTGAGAAACAGGTAGTAGCAAGACGTCAATCAGAAAATGATTTATCTCGTTTTTTGATCCATCATCAAGCGAAGAAATTTGCACAATTCCAACATGTCCTCAGCGCTCCATTGAAGAAATTGTCGGCAGATGAAAAAGAAATGCGCGGAATCCTCCGCAAAGGCAAGTCCATCTTAGTCAAAGAATTTGCAAAAACACGCCAACATTTGTCGATTAGGGATTTACGCAAAAGCGAAGCACGACTTTGGATTGATGTATTGAAGCCTATTCAATTGTCCAATCCAAGTTCTCTCGCATCGATTTATCCGATGGAAACGGGACAATTTGACCTGTTGATCTTTGATGAAGCGGGACAAATTCCAATGAGTTATGCATTGGGCGCTTTGCAACGAGCGAAACGAGTTGTGGTAGCTGGAGATCATCAGCAAATGAGTCCATCTAGTTACTTTAAAAAATCAGACGATGTGGTTGTGGATGTTTTACATCAATCCGCTTTTTACTTTGCGAATATCTTATTAACTAGGCATTACCGAAGTCGTAATCCACAGTTAATTGCCTTTTCAAATCAGCATTTTTATGGTGGTAGATTGCGGACCTTTGCCGATCGATCACAGACAAAAAATCCGCTCACATTCACTTATGTTCCAACTGGAATTTATGAAAACCGTGTCAATCTGACGGAGGCAAAAGTTGTAGCGAAATTGATCGAAAAAGCGTTGTCCTCTGATGAAAAATACGGCATCGTGTCTTTCTCGGAAGCACAGTTGAACTCCATTTATTCCTGTTTATCAGCCAAACATCAAGTTGCACTGAATGAGGCAATTCATGAAGACCGCATCTTTTTCAAGGCCTTGGAACAAGTTCAAGGAGAGGAATGCGATCATTTACTGATCAGTTTTGGCTACGGAAAAAATCCAGAAGGGAAATTTGAACTTCGCTTCGGACCATTGAATATAAGCAATGGAGCAAAACGCCTGAATGTTTTATTCAGTCGTGCTCGAATGAGCATTCAATTTGTTGCAAGTGTTACGAGTTCGGAGTTTACTTCTTCGAAGAATGAAGGTGTTCAGCGCATGAAGGATTGGTTTGTCTTTGCAGAAAGTCAACAAGAGCAAAACACTTCGCATTTACTTCAAGAAAAGAGTTTTGAAGAACTGTTGAGGGAGGAAGAAGATTTCCTATCCTTCACTAATCGTTTTGATGTGTTGTGTCAGCGGGGCTGGATACTTTAACATTATCTTAATCTGTTCATGTTCAAGTGGCATAGCTTTAATGCAGAGATAATAATTCCTTAAAAATCTGTCAAAAATTGAGACCGACCTTTGTCCAAACTAATATTTGGACATGAAATCAAAACTGTTATTCATTTTTATCAATTTATTCTTCGTATCTGTATATTCACAATCGCACATTGCTTTGTGGAATTACAATACGATAGTAGGTTCACCCACTGCACCCGCAGCAGATTTAGGCACTGGAACATCTTCGATCGTAGGTTCGTTAGTAGTCGCTCCAGCAGCAACAGGAATGGATCCAATCATCAATAATGGCTGTGGCACTCAAAATGGAGTGAATCCAGGTGCGTGGGCATTTACAGCAAGTCCTGGTACGACGAATGAATCTAGCGGAGTACAATACAATGTATCTACTGTTGGTTTTCAAAACATTTTCTTTACTTGGGATCAAAGATCTTCCAATACCGCAGTGAATACAATGCGTGTGAAATACACATTGGATGGAACAACTTGGTTAGATTTTGTCATGACTGATGTAAACACTACTTACTGTAATGGCGTTTTAGATGGCGGAAGATTTCAAAATAGTGCGGTTGGAGATAACTACCGAAGGGTTTCTGTTAATTTTTCCGCGATTACTGGAGCAAATAATAATGCAAATTTTGCCGTTAGGGTTCTTGCAGCACATTACCAAACGACCGGTGAATTTAGACAAACAGGAGTTCCTACTAATATCGCTACCGCAGGTACATGGAGATTTGATAATGTTTCCATTGGGGGCCGTTCAAATGTTTCCATTATTGCAGCAAATAATTTTATTTCAGTAAATGAAAATGTAGGAACTGTTGTTGTTCCAATTACCGTGTCAAATGCGAATGCAAATCCGATTGTATTAAACCTAGGTTTTTCTACGTACTCCAACGCAACTTTGAATGATGATTTCACGATGTCAAGTACTGTAACTATTCCGGCCAATACAAATGGTGTTTACAACCACACAGTTACAATTGTTGATGATATTTTAGCTGAAAAAGCAGAGCGTATCATTGTTAAAATTCTGAATGGGTCTAACGCACTTGTCTCTACTACGGATAATTACAGGATCATGTTTATAAGCGATAATGACATGCAAGCACCGTCTCAAACCAATGAGTTAAACATGAATTTGCTTACAAGTTTCTCGAACGGGGCAACAGGAACAAACTCTGCTGAAATTGTCACATTTGATTCAGATGTAGATCGCATGTATATTGCAAATAGCATTGGAGCGAAATTAGACATTGTCAATTTCGCGAATCCGTCAAATCCAATTTTAATTTCTTCCGTTGCGATGGCACCTTATGGAAGCATTAATTCTGTTGTTGCTCATGACAGTATTATTGCATTAGCGGTAGAGAATTCAAACCCACAATTAAATGGATCAGTAGTAATCCTTGATTACAATGGTAACTTCTTGAAACAAGTAACTGTTGGTGCAATGCCCGACATGATCACGTTCAACAAAAATCACACAAAAATTCTTACAGCGAATGAAGGTGAGCCGAATGCAACTTACACGGTCGATCCAGAAGGTTCAGTTTCCATTATTGACATTTCTGGTGGAATCAGTTCATTGACACAAGCTAATGTTACCACTTTAGGGTTAACAGCGTATAACACGCAATCAAGCACATTACTTGCACAGGGAATTCGTTTATTCTCTACAAGTGCAACAGTTGCTCAAGATTTAGAGCCAGAATACATTGCTATTTCTGATGACAATACAAAAGCTTACGTAGCTATTCAAGAAGCGAATGCTCTTTTAACCATTGATTTAACAACAAATAGTATTCTAAGTCTTTCCGCTTTAGGTTACAGTCAATACAATACTGGATCTGGAAATGCTTTAGACGCGTCTGATCAAAGTGGAGCTGTACTCATCACAGGTGATTTACCTATAAAAGGTGCGTATATGCCAGATGCTATTTCGTATGCAACCATTGGTGGACAAGGATATATTTTCACAGCGAATGAAGGTGATTCAAGAGAATTTGGATCAGTAATCGATGCAAACAGAATTTCATCATCCACTTTTGCTAACTTGGATCCAGTTGCTTTCCCAGATGCAGCTATCTTAAAAAACAATAAATTCCTAGGTCGACTTAGCGCTTTAAAATATTCAGGAGACACGGATGGTGATGGTGATTATGATGAATTACATGTTATGAGTGGGCGTTCTTTCAGTATTCGCAATGCAACAACTGGAGCGGTCGTATTTGATTCCAAAGACCTTTTGGAGCAAATCACTTCAAAACACCCTTATTTTGGTTCAATCTTTAATGCATCAAATACAGTTGGTGCACCAGCACTTAAAAACCGAAGTGACGATAAAGGTCCGGAAATTGAGGGAATCACGGTACATGAATTCAATGGATCTATGTATGCATTTGTTTCTTCTGAGCGTCTTGGTGGTGTATTTATTTTTAATGTTCAAAATCCTTCTACTCCAAATTTCGTTGGATATTATAACAATCGATCCAATACAACAAGCGGTCCGGATTTAGGAGCTGAAGGAATTATTTTTATTTCTGCAGCTGAATCTCCAAATGGAAATCCACTTGTGATTTTGGCAAATGAAGTAAGTAGTACATTGTCCATTTATCAATTGAATACATGTTCTTCTATTGCAGGAGCAGAAATCAATAGTTCATTAACTGGATTTTGTCAAGGTTCTACGGCTTCTTTGAGTATTCCTGGTGCTGTTGGAAGTTCTTATCAATGGTTATTAAATGGCGCGCCAATTGCAGGAGCAACAGGTGTTACCTGCAGTATTTCCCAAGGTGGCAATTATTCGGTATTGGTTACAAACTCACTATTAGCATGTACAGATACGTCTAATGTAAAAGCGATTACAGCATATTCTCTTCCAACGGTGAATGCTGGTATTGATCAAGCAGTTTGTGCTGGGTCTAGTATCACATTGACAGGAAGTGGTGCAAATTCATATTCTTGGTCCAACGGGATCTCTAACGCGATCTCATTCATCCCTTCCACGTCTCAACTTTATACACTCACTGGAATCGATGCAAATGGTTGTTCAAATACAGATCAAGTTCAAGTAACCGTAAATGCTCTTCCAACTGTTGATGCTGGGATTAATCAAACGGTTTGTGCTGGATCGAGTGTTGTGTTAAGTGGATCCGGAGCTTCTTCCTACACGTGGAATAATGGAGTAACGAATTCTGTCGCATTTTTGTCAACTACTACTCAAACCTACACCGTAACCGGTGTCGATGCCAACGGATGTTCTAATACAGACCAAGTTCAAGTTACCGTCAATGCTCTTCCAAATATTTATGCTGGAAACGATCAAACGGTTTGTGCTGGTTCAATCATTACCTTAACAGCTTTTGGAGGAAACACGTATACATGGAATAATGGGGTAACGAACGCTGTACCATTTTCTGCAAACACCTCACAAACTTACACTGTCATCGGCGTGGGATTAAATGGGTGTTCAAATACGGATCAAGTGAATTTAACCGTTCTAGCTCTTCCAATAGTGGATGCTGGAATTGATCAAAGCATCTGTGCTGGAAGCAGCATCGTTCTATCTGGAAACGGCGCAAATTCCTATTCTTGGAATAATGGAGTTGCGAATGGAGTTGCATTCATTCCTACTACGACACAAACATATATTGTGAGTGGAACAGCTTCAAATGGCTGTTCGAATACAGATCAAATCAATGTGACCGTACTTTCCTTGCCAATTGTTTCTGCAGGATTAGATCAAACGATCTGTGCAGGTGATTCAATCACTTTGACCGCAATAGGTGCAACAAGCTACTCGTGGAACAATGGTGTCTCAAATGCAACAACATTTGCTCCAACAGCAACCCAAACGTATACAGTTTCAGGAGTTGATCAGAACAACTGCTCCAATTCAGACCAAGTTGTAATTACAGTTAATGCTCTTCCAATCATAACTGCTGGAATGGATCAAGTGACATGTTTCGGAAACTCAGTTGTATTGAATGCAACAGGAGTTAGTTCTCTTACTTGGAATAATGGTGTAATCAATGGCTTGTATTTCACACCATCGGCTACGCAAACATACGTGGTAACAGGAACAGATGCAAACAATTGTACAAATTCAGATGAAGTACAAATCACCGTGAATTCCTTGCCTGTAATTAATGCTGGTGAAGATCAAACGGTATGTCCTGGAGTTTCCGTTACACTAAACGCGACAGGTGGAATCAATTACCTATGGAATAACGGTGTGACTAATGGGATTTCATTTATTCCAACCGCGACTCAAAATTATATTGCATCTGGTTCTGATATCAATGGATGTTCTAATTCAGACACCGTTTTAGTAACGGTTATAGATTGTACGGGGCTTGAGGAGCAAGATGGATTACAGGTTTCTGTATACCCTAATCCAATTCAAGACGTTTTATTCTTTGAATTTAATCAGGTTATTTCCGGTGGAATTGAATTATTAAGTGTAGAAGGGAAATTGATTTCATTTGTTGAAATCAATGAGTTAGAAGCATATCAAATGGATCTTACTTCCCTTGCTTTTGGACCATATTTCATTCGAATGAATCTAAATGGACAAGTAAAATCAATAAAAGTTATTAAAGCAAACTAATTCTGTTTGTCTTTTAAGGATTGTTTTTTAGGAACAGGATCATAACCGAACCCGCCTCGTGGATGACACGAGGCGATTCTTTTTGTACCTAACCAGAGTCCTTTTATGGGACCCCAAATTTTGATCGCTTCAATCATGTAGGATGAACACGTTGGTGTGTAACGACATGAGGGAGGAAAAATAGGCGAAATAACCCATTGGTAAATGCGTACCAAGAAAATAAAAGGGAGTCCTAAAAGTTTATACAACCATTTCATTTCTCAAAGTTACATACTTATTTAACATGGTTGTGTTTAAAGCTTTGATGTAACAAAATCGCCTGATTGAACTATCTTCTTAACTTTAGGGAACTCAATCAAACGAAACATGCAACATCTGATCTTTTTCATCTTCACGATTTATTTTAGTCTCGCCTATGGACAACCACTTTCCAATTGGGATGAAGAGAAAATCATGGTGAAAAAATCGAATAACATGAGCACACTCATGCATGCCGAAGCGCTTTTCGAAGATCGTTGGGATGTATTAGCTCAACCTCAATTTTGGAAACAAATCATGTTATTGGCTCCAGATTCCTGTTTAGTGAATGTCGCAAGTACACGTCAAGTTCTGAAAAAAATGTCTTTGAAAGATTGGAATCGTCAAACGGAAGCGGAAAAAGACAGTACACGCGCTGAATTACGTGCCAACTTTGGACTCGATCCAAGTACACGCATTTACGTGACTTCTGGGAAAAATGATTTTTACAAATTCAATGAAGTATATCCACAGCTTTCCAAAGGAGTAGCTGCATTTGAGCGTTATGGCGTTGATCCATGGTATGCACAAGCGATTTTATTGATCGAATGTCCTGGACAAATGAAAAAATCAATTTCCGGAGCCTACGGTTCTTTTCAATTAATGCCCGATGTTGCGCGTGCTGCTGGACTAACGGTTAACAGTACCCTAGATGAACGTAAAGATTTCGATCGCTGTGCTTTCGGTTCCGCAAGTTTGATACGAAAAGTATGTATTCCTGAAGCGAAACGTATTTTGGAACGTCATCAGTTAAGTTACAATGAAAATGATTTGTGGTTTCGCTTATTTGTCCTTCATGTTTATCACGCTGGATCTATGAATGTTGCCGCTGTGGTTAACAAAATTCAACCGACGGTTGGTTCTCAACAATTAATCCTAGACATGTGGCAAAATACGGCAGGTGGATTCGGGAATAATTCTCAAAATTACACCCAATTGGCCTTGGCTGCTCAATTAATTTTGCACGAAATGGTGTATCAACAATGTGATGAAATCACCAATTGCCCCTCACGTTAATCTTTGACGAATTTCATGGAAATCGAATTGACACAATGACGTGTATCTTTCTCCGTGAATCGTTCTCCAAAAAACACATGTCCTAAATGTCCTTTGCAATTGGCGCAAACAATTTCCGTTCGACGTCCGTCTGCATCTAACACATGTTCCACATTTTTAGCGATTTGATCATCGAAACTTGGCCAGCCACAGCCGGAATTAAACTTCGTTTCACTTCGGTATAAGGGAGATTCACATTGACGACAAACAAATGTTCCCTTTTCGTAAAAGGAATTGTATGCTCCAGTATTTGGGTATTCTGTTCCCTTATTGATCATTATTCGCTTCTCATCGGGCGTGAGTTCATTCCACTCGTTTCTTTCTTTCATCACAGTATACTTAATTGTCCTTTTGATACAACAAGGGAGGAATCGAAATTGTTTGTGTAGAGACCACCTGTACCTAATCCTTGGGGAAGAAGGTCAGAAAACGTAGCGGTAAACTGAGTAATGGCATTTAAACCAATAGCGGATTCTAGGGCTGATGTCATCCACCAAGCAATTTTATTTTCTTCTGCTAAATGTATCCATTCTGAACATCCGTGAAATCCACCGTGTAAGCTGGGTTTAAGTACGATGAATTGAGGAGCAATCATTTTTAATAATGCTTCTTTCTGTTCACGTTCATCAATTCCAATCATTTCTTCGTCCAAGGCAATTCCAATGGGTGAATGCTTACATAGTTCACTCATGGCGTTTAATTGTCCAGGCTGGATTGGTTGCTCAATCGAATGAACGTCTAGTTCACTTAATTGTGTTAAAATGGGAATAACTGATTCGGGAGTAAACGCTCCATTGGCGTCTACACGCAAGGTTAACTCCTGACTCGTAAAACGACGACGAAGTTGTTCCAATAATGCATATTCTTTTTTCCACTCAATGGCGCCGACTTTCATTTTGATGGTGGAAAATCCATCCGCCAATTTCTCTTCCATTTGTTCGAGCATGAAAGACTCATCACCCATCCAAATTAATCCATTGATGGGAATACTAAACTCTTTTCGTGTAAATCCACTTTCAAAAATGAGTCCCTTTCCTCCGTTGAAAATGTCGCGTGCAAGTGTTTCTATTCCGAATATCATGGAAGGATAGCTTCTCCAAGCTTGAATGAAATTCTTCCATTTCATCGAAGTAAAAACCACAACTTGTTTGAATTCCTCCTCACTCCATTCGGATTCAACTTCCTTTTTTAAGTCCGCTAATTTCCTTTCATATTGATTTTCATCGATGAAATCCGGCGAAAGTCCAGGGATTACACTGCATTCACCGAGTGCGATGAGTCCGTTTGAAAGACGGACACTTAAAATCCATGAAGGTTTGTTGTATAGAATACCACGACTAGTGCCGCTAGGTTTCTTGAAATTGAGCAGTTTTTTTTCGATGTGAATTTCCATGTGACTAGGAATGGTGGTATGGTTCCCCTTTTAAAATCGAATAGGCACGGTAAAGTTGTTCCAAGAAAATCATCCGTACCATTTGATGAGAAAAGGTCATTTTAGATAAGGACAATTTCGCGTTCGCACGTTCATAAACAGACTCACTAAATCCATAAGCTCCGCCAATCACAAAGAGCAAATTCCCATTGACGGACATTTGTTTTTTGTCCAGCCATTGAGCGAATTCTATTGAACTTTGATGCAAGCCATTTTCATCCATGAGAATAAGGAAATCCGTTGGAATGACTTTCGCTAGGATGAGCTCCCCTTCTTTTTTCTTTAATTGATCTTGACTTAATGCTTTGGGATTTTTCACATCCGGAATCTCCACACGCTCGAAAGAGCAATAATGTTGCAAGCGAGTGGAATATCGGTCCTCTCCAACTTTTACATCAGGGAAAGCCGTTTTACCAAGCACCAAAAATTTGATTTTCATGTTTAAGCCATTTGAACTGCTTCGACGCCTTTTAATTCGGGAGCTGCTTGTTTCAGTGCTTCTTCCAATCCACCCTTGAGTGTCATGTGGCTCATGGAACAATCTGAGCAGGAACCAATTAATTTCACTCGGACAATGGCATCGTCCGTAATTTCAACGAGTTCCATATCTCCTCCATCCGCATGTAAAAATGGACGAAGTTGATTTAGTGCTTCATTGACTTTTTCTGAAAGTGTTGCTTTTAGTTGCTCGTTCATAATACCTTCTAGAGAGTTTTCGCTTTCAGTTTTGTTAGCTCGTCGACAAAGGTATGAACTAATTCATCAAAGGCCAATGCCGTGGGCGTATTTTCCTGATAAACAGCAGGTCTGCCCGCATCACCAGCCTCGCAAACGCTTTGCACCAAAGGAATACTACCTAAGAAAGGAACGTTCATTCCATTTGCTAAATTCTTTGCGCCATCTCGACCGAAGATGTAATATTTATTTTCTGGTAATTCAGCTGGAGTAAACCAAGCCATGTTTTCCACCACTCCGATTACTGGAACTTTTAATGTGTCCATTTGGAACATATTTATTCCTCGACGTGCATCTGCCAAAGCAACTTCCTGAGGAGTACTAACGATGACCACACCATCCAAGGGAACGGTTTGAACAAGGGATAAATGAATATCTCCGGTTCCTGGAGGAAGGTCGACTAGCAAGAAGTCCAACTCGCCCCAATGAGCATCCGTAAATAATTGCGTGAGTGCTTTGGAAGCCATGGGTCCGCGCCACACGACTGCATTGTCTTGGTCCGTGAAAAATCCGATGGACAAAACACCGATTCCTTTTGCATCAACAGGTTGAATGAGTCCTTGTCCATCAACGTCGACCATTTGTGGACGCTCACCTACGAGGTCAAACATGGTCGGCATGGAAGGACCATGAATATCCGCATCAACGATTCCAACTTTGTATCCTTGCTTTTGGAGTCCACCAGCCAGATTTGCCGTAATCGTTGATTTACCAACTCCACCTTTTCCAGAAGCGATGGCTACAATGTATTTGACATCTGGAAGAATCTTTCTTCGAGCGCTTCTACTTTCCGTGCTCATTCCTTTAATCACGCAAGAAATGGAGACTTCTTCTCCAAAAATACGTTTCAGGTTAAACTCAATCGCTTCTTGCATGCGTTTTCTAGCGTGCAGGGCAGGATTCGAAATTTGAACCGTGAGGGAAATTTTGTTTTCTGACAAGTCTAATTCATCGATTAGGTTCAAGCTCACCAAATCATTTTTAAGATCTGGTTCAATAATTTTGCCAAGGGTATTTAGAACATTTTCTCTTGTAAGTTCCATAAGAAATTAAGGTTGAAATGATTGGATTGAATGGTACATAAAATCAATTACTTTTTTCGAGTCGCCGAGCTCTCTGTTTTGAATTTCATAGTAGATACCGTTGATTTTCTTCACGGCATAGATATGGTAGCTCAATTTTTTATCCTTCACGAAATTTGATTTTTCTTTTCTGCTGTAGACGAGAACGTCTTTCTCCTCTTTTAACATTTCGAATTGAAAATAGTTTGTTTTTTTATGGTCCTTCAATAGGTCTTTTTTAAATTCAGCGAATCGGTATAAATTGTCGCCGTAATCTTCAATAAATAGTTGGAAATTTCTTCCCACGGATACGCTCCATTTATATCCACCTTCATCGTATTTGACCTCCGGTTTGAAGGATGCACCGATACCGGCCGTTGCATCGGGAATCATTATGGTCGCTTGGATATCGTACTTCGCTAAATTGAGTTCTTGAAATTGAAAATAATCAAAGTTATTTTTCTTGTCAGTAGATTCATTGTCGCAATTTGTTAAAGCAACAAGCATGAGTGCACATAAAAAAAAGTATTTCACCTGATTCATTTCACAAAGATACATATTTGATATGAGTAGAATTTTTCAGAACTTCGCCATATGCAAAAACAATTCGTTTTTTTCTCGGGAATTGCCATAATGATTTCGATTGTTCTTGGCGCAATGGGTGCACACGCACTGAAAGGCATTTTGGAAGAAGCTCAATTTAATTCCTTTGAGGTCGCCGTGCGTTACCAAGGATTTCTGTCGATGGGTATTTTTATGATTGCATTAAATGCGGATCGCTTTTCCTTTTCTCTCAAACGCATATTAATGGCGATGTTTATTGGAATGCTTTTGTTTTGCGTGTCCATTTACCTCCTTGTTACCTTTAAAACCCTAAACTTTCCAACAGGAGTTATCGGTCCAATTACTCCGATTGGCGGAGCAATCACGATCATCAGCTGGTGTGTATTTCTATATCGTTTGATTAAAAATTAATTTTTTTGAAAACATTTTTTCAGATTATGTTTTGATATTGAAGAATAGTTTCTACTTTTGATTAGTTTTTAATCTTTTTAACGATTAGTATTTACGCATTATGAATAAACTCAGCATCGGATCAGCACTTCCTGCATTTACGGGAATCGATCAAAATGGAGAAGAATTGAACGCAACAAGCTTCAATGGAAAACGTTTAGTGATTTATTTTTATCCAAAAGACAATACACCTGGATGTACTGCACAAGCATGTAGTCTTCGCGATGACTATTCCTTGTTAACCGAAAATAATATTGCCATTCTTGGTGTTAGTGCGGACAGTGCCTCTTCACACAAAAAGTTTATTGATAAGTTCAACTTACCATTTCCGTTGATTGCGGATACGGATAAAGTACTATTGAATTTATTCGGCGTTTGGGGCGAGAAAAAATTCATGGGAAAAGTTTACGATGGAATTCACCGTACCACATTTTTATTCGATGAATCTGGCGTGCTTATTTCCGTTATCGAAAAACCGAATACAAAAAACCACGCGAGCGAAGTTTTGGCCATTTACAATTCCGCTATTTAGTTCGTAAATAGTTTACGAACATCCGCTCATACATTTGTAGAAATTAATAACCGAGTCAACCAACTCAACAAACACAAACGATATGTCAAAATCAAAAGAACAAAACGCAGAAAAATTAAAAGCTCTTCAATTAACAATGGAGAAATTAGACAAAACCTTTGGAAAAGGATCTGTCATGAAACTGGGGGATTCTCCGGTAGAAAAATTGGAAGTCATTCCAACTGGATCTATTACACTAGATTTAGCTTTAGGAATCAACGGTTATCCGAAAGGACGCGTTGTTGAAATCTATGGTCCAGAGTCATCAGGTAAAACAACCTTGGCAATTCATGCCATTGCTGAAGTACAAAAACAAGGTGGAATCGCTGCATTTATTGATGCAGAACATGCCTTTGATCAATTCTACGCGCAGAAATTAGGTGTTGACGTTGCCAACTTATTAATCTCTCAACCAGATAATGGTGAGCAAGCATTGGAAATCGCTGACAATTTAATTCGTTCAGGTGCGATCGATTTAGTTGTCATTGACTCCGTGGCAGCTTTAACTCCAAAAGCGGAGATTGAAGGAGAAATGGGCGATTCTCAGATGGGACTTCAAGCTCGTTTGATGTCCAAAGCTTTGCGTAAACTAACAGGCTCCATCAATAAAGCAGGTTGTTGTTGTATTTTCATTAACCAATTACGTGATAAAATTGGGGTGATGTTTGGAAATCCAGAGACAACTACTGGAGGAAATGCCTTGAAGTTTTACTCTTCCGTACGAATCGACATTCGTCGTGCTGCTCAAATTAAAGAAGGAGATGAAGTAATGGGTAACCGAGTGAAAGTAAAAGTGGTTAAAAATAAAGTTGCTCCACCGTTTAGAAAAGCAGAATTCGACATCATGTATGGTGAAGGGATTTCAAAAATTGGTGAAATCATCGATCTTGGAGTGGACTTAAATATCCTGAAGAAAAGTGGCTCTTGGTTCTCTTACGGAGAAACGAAACTTGGACAAGGTCGCGATTCAATTAAATCCATTTTAATGGACAATCCAGCATTAGCAGAAGAGTTAGAAGAGAAAATTAAAAACGCTCTTGGTTCACCCGCTTCAACAGAAGAGGTGTTGCAAGACTAAGTGCATATCGTTTGGTTGAAAAACGGCATCCTCGGGTGCCGTTTTTTTTTAATCAAATAATTTGCTATTTTTGATTCCAATCAAAAAACTATTTAAAATGAAAAAAATTATTGGTCTATTTTTATTTGGTGCCATTGTCATGACGACAAACACCGGGTGTAAAAAGAAAGGTTGTACGGACAATACAGCAACTAATTACAACAGTGCCGCTAAAAAAGACGATGCAACATGTCTTTACGCTCCAACGATTACCTTGAATGGAAATGCTACCGTTAGCTTGAACGTTGGTGCAACATATACTGATGCTGGTGCAACTGCTGCCAATAAAGATGGTTCAGCTGTTACTGTAACAACAGTTAGCACGGTAAACACCGCGAACAAGGGAACATATACTGTAACGTACACTGCATCTAACGCAAATGGAACAACCACTGCTCAACGCACCGTGAATGTTGTGATTGGACAAGGTAACTGGTTAGTATCATGGAGTCTATCAAGTAATTGTGGGGCAACAGCTTTCCCACTTTCTGCATCTCCAGCGATTACAGCAGGAAGCAATGCTACCTCATTAAACATCGATAATATGTTTAATTTAATTGGAGGAACGGCAACAGCAACGATTAGCGGTTCGAATGTGAACATCCCGCAACAAACGGTTGATGCCACAGTTGGTCAAATTACTTATTCTGGAACAGGAACGATGAATGACCAAGGAAACATCATTATCATCACTTATACCTACGATAACAATGCTCCTTTAATTGGTGGTGCTGGAACATGTACAGCAACTTACATTAAACAATAAGATCTTATCAATTACTTTGTAAAGGCAGATGTTACATCTGCCTTTTTTTTGTCGCATAAGTTACACTTCTGTTCACATCGCTTCCTTAACTTTGCACTATGGGAAAATTCAATGATATTATCAAGTCCGAAATTCCAACCTTAGTTGACTTCCACGCAACTTGGTGCGGACCATGCAAAACAATGTCACCAATTTTAGAAGACCTCAAAAAACAAATGGGTCCAAAAATTCGTATTCTCAAAATCGATGTCGACAAAAATCAGGATGTTGCAGCACGCTTCAAAGTAAGAGGTGTACCCACTTTTGTTCTGTTTAAAAACAGTGAAGTACTATGGAGAGAAAGTGGCGCTTTTCCACTAGCTACATTAAAGGCTAAAATTCAAGCTGTTTTATAAAAAACGTAACCCTTATTTTTTTCTTACGTATTTGCATACCATGGCGGAAAACTCTATTTTTGCCTGCGTAAAATTTAACAAATTAACAAATTAGTATGGAATCAATGATGATTTATGTGCCTATCGTAATGGCCGTTATCGGATTGCTATTTATGGCAATGAAAAGAGCTTGGGTATTGAAACAAGATGCAGGAGATGGAAAAATGAAAGAAATTTCAGATTACATCTACGAAGGAGCACTTGCTTTCCTTAAAGCAGAATACAGACTTTTAGCCGTTTTTGTGCTAATCGCAAGTGTCGTTTTAGCTGGAATCACATTTATGCCTGGTGTTAAAACGCATTTATTAATCATCATCGCTTTTATTTTTGGAGCAATCTTTTCTGCATTGGCAGGAAACATGGGGATGAAAATCGCAACGAAAACAAACGTTCGTACAACACAAGCCGCTCGTACAAGTTTACCACAAGCATTGAAAGTTTCTTTCGGTGGTGGAACAGTAATGGGTCTTGGAGTTGCTGGATTAGCCGTTTTAGGTCTTACAGCATTCTTTATCTTCTTCTTTCACTTCTTCATGGGAGGGAAATGGACGAATACAGAGGACATGACTATCGTTCTAGAAACGTTGGCTGGATTCTCATTAGGAGCTGAATCAATCGCATTGTTTGCGCGTGTTGGTGGTGGTATTTATACAAAAGCTGCTGACGTTGGAGCTGACCTTGTAGGTAAAGTAGAGGCTGGTATCCCAGAAGATGATCCTCGTAATCCTGCCACTATTGCAGATAACGTAGGTGATAACGTAGGTGACGTTGCCGGAATGGGTGC
>Ga0102875_1000013_pt1 | contig 91720 bp, 76 predicted proteins | sample Colrivmet1547B02_FD_78185 | JGI IMG/M metagenome (GOLD analysis project Ga0102875, IMG submission 78185) | Estuarine microbial communities from the Columbia River estuary - metaG 1547B-02 | ecosystem: Environmental > Aquatic > Marine > Intertidal zone > Estuary | place: USA: Columbia River... | reverse complement strand
TAAGCATTCTACACCACGAACCTCAAAAAGCCCGTCAGCTGTTGGTTCACCCACTTTTACACCCAATTTATTGCAAGTGTAATCCATTAAATCTTCTACACCATTCAAACAACAAGGTGAAGTTTGGCAAAATTCAAACATGTATTTTCCAATTGGTCTTTGGTTGTACATCGTATAAAATGAAACTACTTCATAAACTTCAATGGGTTTAATATGAAGAATTTCGGCTACTTTATCCATCAATTCAATACTCAACCAATTGTCATGAGCATCTTGAACTTCGTGTAAAACAGGCAATAATGCCGATTTTATTTTGTCTTCAGGATAATGACTGATCAACTCATTGATGCGAGTCATCAAAGCATCAGTGATATTAATTTCTTGTTTGTAATGTGTATGTTCCATTAATTTATTTTAGATTTTAGATTTTAGATTTTAGATTTTCAAAACTTCATAATTGGTTTTTTAATCTATAATCGGCAATCTTCATTCAGTAATCTTTTCTAATTTCTTTCTGTATTTTATTCTAAATTCAGAAATCTTAAACCTTCAATTTATGCGTCTAATTCTCCTGCAATTACATTCAAACTTGATAAAATAACTATCGCATCCGATAATAATGCTCCCACAATCATTTCAGGATAGGCTTGATAATATATAAAACAAGGTCTTCTAAAATGCAATCTGTATGGCGTTCTACTTCCATCGGTCACTAAATAAAATCCAAGTTCTCCATTTCCTCCTTCTACAGCATGATATATTTCTGCAACTGGAACAGGAACTTCACCCATTACAATTTTGAAATGATAAATCAAAGATTCCATATCATGATAAACATCTTCTTTTGGAGGCAAATAATAAGCAGGAACATCTGCGTGAAATTCATTACCAGCAGGCATTTTATCTAAGGCTTGACGAATAATACTCAAACTTTCCCAAACTTCGGCATTACGAACGCAAAAACGATCGTAGGTGTCACCGGATTTTCCAACAGGAATTTTGAAATCAAAATCTTCGTAAGAAGAATAAGGTTGCGCCACACGAACGTCATAATCAACACCTGCAGCACGTAAATTAGGACCTGTAAATCCGTAAGAAATTGCTTTTTCAGCTGATATTGGACCTACATTTACGGTTCTATCAATAAATATTCTGTTTCTTTCAAATAGGTTTTCGAATTCTTTCCAAGCGATTGGAAATTCCTCTAAAAAAACATCCAATTTGCGGAAAGCCTCTGGAGACCAATCTCTTTCGAAACCGCCAATTCTTCCCATATTTGTTGTTAAACGAGCACCACAAATTTCTTCGTAAATCTCATAAACTTTTTCTCTAAATTGAAATACATACAAGAAACCTGTGTAAGCCCCTGTATCCACACCAAGAATTGAATTACAAATCAGGTGATCGGTAATTCTAGCCAATTCCATTACGATAACTCTTAAATACTGCGCTCTTTTAGGAACTTCAATATCTAATAATTTTTCCATTGTCATCCACCAAGCCATATTATTGATAGGTGACGAACAGTAATTCATTCTATCGGTAAGTGGGGTTATTTGGTAAAAAGGTCGATTTTCAGCAATTTTTTCAAACGCCCTGTGGATGTATCCAATAGTAGGCTCTGCTTCTAAAATACGTTCTCCATCCATCAGCAAAATATTTTGGAAAATACCGTGAGTTGCAGGGTGAGTTGGACCTAAATTCAGAATTGAAAGCTCGCTTCCATCTTCATTTTGACGTTTTTTTACTATTTCAGCATATCGATGCTCTGGTGGTAATAATAGTTCTGACATTTATTTAATGTGAAAAATTATATATTTTGTTTTTAGCAATTGTCTATTGTTCTACCGAAAAATCGGTCGTCTTTGTCTGTTCTTCCGCCGTCTTCCATCGGGAATTCCTTTCTCATTGGAAAAGAAATCATCTCATCCATATTTAAAATTCGTTTCAGTTGTGGATGTCCTACAAAGTTAATTCCGTAAAAATCGAAAGTTTCTCTTTCCATCCAATTGGCGCAAAGAAAAATATTGGATACGGTTTTAATTTCTGGATTGGAACCTGGCAAGTAGGTTTTTATTTTTAATCTAACGTTATCAATCCAATTATGTAGGTGGTAAACTACCGTGAATTGATGGTTATCATCATTATCAGGATAGTGAATTCCGCATAAATCGGTCAGAAAGTTAAAACGCAAGGTTTCGTCATTTTTTAAAAAAAGCAAAACTGCGGTAATTTTATCAGAAGCAACTTCAAGTGAGAAAATAGATTTTTCTTGAGTGAAATTAAACACACTTTCTCCAAATGTTGCTGTTAATTTTTCTTGAATTACAGAGGTTTCTAAAGCCATTATTTGATGTTATAAGAAGCTAATAATTCTTGGTACTCCGGAGAACTTCTTCTTCGTACCGACTCGGTTCTAACCAGTTCTTGCAATTTCATCACCCCGTCTACAATTTGCTCTGGTCTAGGAGGACAACCAGGAACATAAACGTCAACAGGAATCACTTTGTCAATCCCTTGAAGTACAGAATAAGTATCAAAAATTCCTCCTGATGAAGCACAAGCTCCAACGGCGATCACCCATCGAGGTTCTGCCATTTGTTCGTATACTTGACGTAAAATTGGGGCCATTTTTTTGGAAATAGTTCCCATTACCATTAGCATATCTGCTTGACGGGGAGAAAAACTCACTCTTTCAGATCCGAAACGCGCTAAGTCATAATGAGAGGCCATGGTAGCCATAAATTCAATTCCGCAACAAGAAGTTGCAAATGGTAATGGCCAAAGTGAATTGGCTCTTGCAAGACCTACGACATCATTTAGTTTTGTAGCGAAAAATCCTTCTCCTACAACTCCTTCGGGAGCATCAACCATTTTTGTTTTAGATTCAATCATTTTTATTAAAGATTTAGATTTTAGATTTCAGACTATTTTAAACTGAAATTAAAATCATTTTTTAAATCAATATTGTAATCTTAAGAAATTTGAAATCAAAAATCGGAAATCAAAAATCTCAAATTATTTATTCCCACTCTAGTGCTTTCTTTTTGATGATATAGAAAAAACCAACCAAAAGTAAAGCCATAAAAATCACCATTTTTACCATTCCTTCCATTCCCAACTCCTTAAAATTGATTGCCCAAGGATATAAGAAAATAACTTCTACATCAAAAAGCACGAATAATATCGCCACTAAGAAATATTTTACAGAGAATGGGATTCTAGCATTACCTTGAGATTCGATTCCGCACTCAAAATTTTTGTCTTTTATAGCAGATGATCTTTTTGGCCCTAATTGGCCAGAAGCAATGATCATTCCTACTACAAATCCAACTGCCAAAAGCATTTGCATTAGTATTGGAAAATAACTTGATAAGCTTGTTTGCATGTGATGAGTTTTAAACCTTTGAATTTTGTCGCAAAGATAACTTTCAATAATTGATTTCGCAACGAAAAAAATAGAAATTTATGAAACTATTTTGAAAATTTTTAAGGATTATAAATTATTCTAATTTTCAACGTATTCTGTTCCTGTTTATAAAGGAAAGAATAGACTTGATTGGAAAGATTTTTTTTAAAAAAAGACAAAAAAAAACGTTCCGAAATTAATCGGAACGTTTACACTTTAGGTAACAAAAATATATATATTTTTAGTCTTCAAGTACTGCAACTTGCGCAGCAACTTTACCTTTTCTACCTTCTTCTTCTTCGTAACTTACTCTGTCACCTTCGCGTAATTCTTCCGCTCTGATTCCTGAAGCATGCACGAAAATGTCTTTTCCTGTTTCTTCGTCTGTAATGAATCCGTAACCTTTTGATTCATTGAAAAATTTAACTGTTCCTGTACGCATTGTAAAAATAATAATAATTTATAATGTCACAAATGTAAACTATATTGTAATACGAAAATCATTTGCATGCATTTTTTTTTCGTAAAATTATTGATTTTCAGTGTTTTCGAGGGTTTTTACCTTTGAAATTATTCCAATTTTAACTTAATATGCAACTCATTTAACTGATTTTCATCGATAATTGAAGGCGCATCAATCATTACATCGCGTCCCGAATTATTTTTAGGGAAGGCAATAAAATCACGAATCGTTTCTTGGCCACCCAAAATAGAAACCAATCGATCCAATCCAAATGCCAATCCCCCGTGTGGTGGCGCTCCAAATTGAAAAGCATCCATCAAGAAACCAAATTGATTTCGAGCTTCTTCTTCGGTAAATCCTAAATATTTAAACATTAATTGTTGCGTTGCTTTATCGTGAATTCTGATTGAACCTCCTCCAATTTCGTTTCCGTTTAACACCATATCATAGGCATTGGCGCGAACTTTTCCTGGATTGGTAGCTAATAAATCCATGTCTTCAGGTTTTGGAGAAGTGAACGGATGGTGCATTGCGTGCCATCTTCCCGATGCTTCGTCTAATTCTAATAATGGGAAATCTACCACCCATAATGGAGCAAACTCCGCTGGATTTCTAAATCCTAAACGGGTTGCCAATTCCATTCTTAATGCTGAAAGTTGCGTTCTTGTTTTATCGGCTTGACCCGAAAGTACAAATATCATATCGCCCGGTTTTGCACCAGTAATTTGCGCCCATTTTGCTAAATCTTCTTGGTCGTAAAATTTATCAACCGATGATTTATACGTTCCATCTTCATTGCATTTTACATAAACCATTCCTAAAGCTCCAATTTGTGGGCGTTTCATCCAATCTATTAAGGCGTCAATTTCTTTACGAGAATAGTCTCCGGTTCCTGGAGCGGCAATTCCAACTACCAATTCAGCGGAATTAAAAACAGAAAAATCTTTGTGTTGCGCTACTTCGTTTAACTCGCCAAACTCCATTCCGAAACGAATATCTGGCTTATCATTTCCGTAGGTTTTCATAGCATAATCGTAAGTAATTCTTGGGAATTTTTCCACTTCAATACCTTTGATTTCTTTTAATAAATGACGTGTCAACCCTTCAAAAACATTCAAGATATCTTCTTGCTCTACAAATGCCATTTCACAATCTATTTGTGTGAATTCTGGTTGTCTGTCGGCGCGTAAATCTTCATCACGGAAACATTTCACAATTTGGAAATATTTATCCATTCCACCCACCATCAATAATTGTTTGAAAGTTTGTGGCGATTGTGGTAATGCATAAAATTGTCCTGCATTCATTCGACTTGGAACTACAAAATCTCTTGCTCCTTCTGGAGTTGATTTAATTAAATACGGAGTTTCCACTTCACAGAAATCTAAATCGGAAAGGTATTTTCTAACTTCCATTGCCACTTTATGGCGAAAAAGTAAATTGTTTTTCACGGGATTTCTACGAATATCTAAATAACGGTATTTCATTCTGATGTCTTCACCACCGTCCGTTTCATCTTCAATGGTGAAAGGCGGAGTTAATGCTGCATTCAAAATTGTCATTTGCGAAACTAAAATTTCAATATCGCCAGTCGCCATTGCTGCGTTTTTAGATTCCCGCTCAATTACAGTTCCTTTTACTTGAATTACAAATTCGCGACCTAGGGTTTTCGCCAATTCAAAAATTGATTTTTCGGTACGACTTTCGTCAAATAGCAATTGGGTAACTCCATAACGATCTCGTAAATCAACCCAATTCATGAATCCTTTATCACGCGATTTTTGAACCCAACCTGCAAGTGTAACTTCTGAATTAATATGAGTAGCGTTTAATTCGCCACAAGAATGACTTCTATACATTATTGTAATTTTAGATTGCAAAAATACTATTTTGTTTTTGATTAAGGTTTTAGTGATAAAATTTATTTTAAAAATTTAAAAACCTTATATTTGAAATCTAAATTTAATTTTAACCAAGATGAAAAAAATAGTATTATTAGGATTTTTCCTAGGATATTCAATATTGAGTGTTGCTCAATCTAATAATTTTGTGATTTTTAAAGCTGAAATTGCTAATAAAAACACTGATTTTATTTCTATAAGAGACAATAAAAAGGTGTATAAAAAAACCCAAGTCAATAAAGACGGATTTTTTATAGATACTCTAAATGTAAAAGAAGGTTTTTATCAAATGTATGATGGAGTAGAAGTTACCAGTTTATATTTGAAAAATGGTTACGACTTAAGCTTGAAAATGGATGCCAAAAAATTTGACGAATCTATTGTTTATACTGGTGTTGGTGCAAATGAAAATAATTATTTAGCACAAGCAACAATTGAAGACAGCAAAGTTGATTACGACAAAATATTTGCATTAAAAGAAGCCGATTTTAATGCTCAGGTTGATGAAAAGTGCAAATCTGACCTTGCAAAATTAGAAAGTAGCAATTTAGACCCCGCTTTTATTTCTTTACAAAAAAAGCAAATCGAAGGAACTAAAACGGGCATGAAACAATATTACGCTGAGGCTCAAAAAAAGCTATTATTAAACAATACTATGTCTGCACCTTTTGATTATTTGAATTTTAAAGGTGGCAATACGAAACTTTCAGATTTCAAAGGAAAGTACGTTTATATCGATGTTTGGGCAACTTGGTGCGGCCCTTGTCGTGCTGAAATTCCATTTTTGAAAAAAACCGAAGAAAAATATGAAGGTAAAAATATTGCATTCGTAAGTATTTCTGTAGATGTTCAAAAAGACTTCGAGAAATGGAAAAAATTTGTTGCTGAAAAACAATTGGGAGGAGTTCAGCTTTTTGCTGATAAAGATTGGAATTCTGATTTCATGAAAAGCTACAGTATCAATAGTATTCCAAGATTTATTTTGATCGATCCAACAGGAAAAGTTGTTAGCGCAGATGCTTCTAGACCTTCAAATCCAAAACTTGCTGAGCAATTGGATGCTTTATTGAAATAGAAAAACAAATTAGTATATAAAAAAACCGGTCTCAATTAAAACCGGTTTTTTTTGTTTTTATTTTAGATCCAACCACAAACAATTGCGCCGATAATTGTTAAACATACCACCCAATATCCTGAATGGATAAAGATGTATTTCCAAGATCTTCTTTCAAATAAACCATTGATTGCAATCATTGGAAAAGCAAAAAATAATCCAGTGAAAAACCCATGTAATGCACCATGTTTGTAGGTTCTAAATGCAGTTCCATAATCGGCCATGAATGCCATAAATGAAGGTTTTGCTTCTGCTAAATTTGTACCACCACCGATCATTCCTAAAGCACCAAATTGGTGAATGGTTAACGATTGCATTATTATTCCAATAAAAATTGAAAATACGAATGTAAGTCCGAAGATTTTAAACATATTTCCTTTTTGCGATTTGTCTTTGGTTAAACCAGCTTCCTGAATCCATAACGTACCAAGAAAATTTGGATGGTACCAAATAAAACCAACTAATAAAGTAGTAAATGCAGCAACAACTGGCGATAAAAAATTCATTTCCATAATATATTTTTTAGGTGTTAATGAAACAAATATATAAAAAAACCCATATAATTAAATATGGGTTCTAATTGTTTTCAGTGAATATTATTTACTCAATTCAACGAAATACTTGTAAAACAATGGTATCGTTTCAATCCCTTTTAGGTAATTAAAAATTCCAAAATGTTCGTTAGGCGAATGAATGGCATCACTATCTAATCCAAATCCCATTAAAATAGTTTTGCTTTTTAGTTCTTTTTCAAACAACGCTACAATTGGAATACTTCCGCCGGAGCGAACCGGAATTGCAGGTACTCCAAACGTTTCGGTGTAAGCCATATTTGCGGCTTTATAGCCAATGCTGTCTGTTGGCGTAACATATCCTTGCCCGCCATGGTGCGGCGTCACTTTCACGGTAACTCCTGAAGGTGCAATATTGGTGAAGTGTTTTGTGAACAATTCGGTAATGTTTTCCCAATCTTGATTTGGAACCAAACGCATCGATATTTTTGCGAAAGCTTTACTAGCAATAACTGTTTTAGCTCCTTCGCCAGTATAGCCGCCCCAAATACCGTTTACATCTAATGTTGGTCGGATGGAATTTCTTTCATTGGTTACATAACCCGTTTCTCCATAAACGTCGTTTAATTCCAATGCCTTTTTATAATTTTCTAAATTGAAAGGTGCTTTTGCCATTTCAGCACGTTCTTCAAGTGATAATTCTTCTACATTATCGTAGAAACCAGGAATCGTAATGTGGTTATTTTCATCGTGAAGAGAAGCAATCATTTTTGAAAGTACGTTGATCGGATTGGCAACAGCCCCACCGTATAAACCAGAATGCAAGTCACGATTTGGACCTGTAACTTCTACTTCTACATAACTCAAACCACGTAATCCAGTGGTAATTGATGGTTGCTGGTTGGAGATCATTCCGGTATCGGAAATTAAAATCACATCGCATTTTAGTTTTTCCTGATTGCGTTCTACAAACCAGCTTAAGCTTTTTGAGCCGACTTCTTCTTCTCCTTCAATCATAAATTTCACATTACAAGGCAAAGAATTGGATTGCACCATATATTCTAACGCCTTAACGTGCATGTACATTTGTCCTTTGTCATCGCAAGCACCTCTGGCAAAAATGGCACCTTCAGGATGAATTTCAGTCGGTTTTATAACGGGTTCAAATGGAGGTGAAGTCCAAAGTTCCATTGGGTCTGGTGGCTGCACATCATAATGGCCGTAAACCAAAACGGTAGGAAGCGATTTATCGATAGTTTTTTCTCCATAAACAATAGGATATCCGGGAGTATCGCAAATTTCTACAAAGTCGCAACCGGCATTTTCAAGACTCAATTTTACGGCATCGGCGGTGTTGAAAACATCTTGAGAATAAGCGGGATCGGCACTTACAGAAGGGATTTTTAATAATTCAATTAGCTCGTTGATAAAGCGAGTTTTATTTTCTTGAACGTAGGTTTTTATTGCATTCATTATTTTGTGTGTGTTATAAGTGATCAAAAATACAATAAAAATTTATAATTTATAATTCATAATTCATAATTAATTTTTACATTTGCACTCTCAATTTTGCGGATATGGTGAAATTGGTAGACATGCCAGACTTAGGATCTGGTGCCGCAAGGCGTGTAGGTTCGAGTCCTATTATCCGCACTTTAAATACCTCAAGATATAATTTTAGTATTTTGAGGTTTTTTATTATATTATTTTAGTTATATCCTTAATTCCCTTTTCACCCTAATTTTCACCTACTTCAAATCGAAAAAAATAAAATATTTAAAAAACACGTTTTTTTTATAAGAATAGTGTTGATTTTTATGTTTTAAAAAATTATCTTTGCGCCTTGAAAAACAAACCTAAATATTCCGTTTAGAAAATTTGTTTTTTATAAGTCTAATTAGCTATTTAATAAATACATAAGCAATGTCAAAAGTAATAGGAAAAGTATCGCAAATCATTGGGCCAGTAGTTGACGTAGTATTCAACGGTAAAGATGTAGAACTTCCAAAAATTTATGATTCATTAGAAATCACTAAAAAAGATGGTACCTTATTAGTACTAGAAGTGCAATCTCACATCGGTGAAAACACAGTTAGAACCATTTCGATGGATTCAACTGACGGTTTGAGCAGAGGATATGAAGTGGTAGGTACCGGAAATCCTATTAAAATGCCAATTGGACCAGATGTTTACGGACGTTTGTTTAATGTAATTGGAGATGCTATTGACGGATTAGGAGATTTACCAAAAACAGGTGATAACGGAATGTCAATTCACCGTCAAGCGCCAAGATTTGAAGATTTATCAACTTCTTCTGAAGTTTTATTTACTGGTATTAAAGTAATCGATTTAATTGAGCCTTACTCAAAAGGAGGAAAAATTGGATTGTTCGGTGGTGCCGGTGTTGGTAAAACAGTATTGATTCAGGAGTTGATTAATAATATTGCAAAAGGTCACGGTGGACTTTCTGTATTCGCAGGAGTAGGAGAAAGAACACGTGAAGGAAATGACTTACTTCGTGAGATGTTAGAGTCAGGAATTATAAAATATGGTGAAGAATTCATGCATTCTATGGAAGAAGGTGGATGGGATTTATCAAAAGTGGACAAGCCAGGAATGAGAGATTCTAAAGCAACTTTCGTTTTCGGTCAAATGAACGAACCTCCAGGAGCTCGTGCTCGTGTGGCGCTTTCAGGATTGTCTATTGCTGAATATTTCCGTGATGGTGCAGGTTCTGATCAAGGAAAAGACGTACTTTTCTTCGTAGATAATATCTTCCGTTTTACACAAGCAGGTTCTGAGGTATCGGCACTTTTAGGTCGTATGCCATCTGCTGTAGGTTACCAACCAACGTTAGCTACAGAAATGGGTGCGATGCAAGAGCGTATCACATCAACCAATAAAGGATCTATTACTTCAGTTCAAGCGGTATATGTACCTGCAGACGATTTAACTGACCCGGCTCCAGCAACTACATTTGCTCACTTAGATGCTACAACAGTATTGTCTCGTAAAATTGCTGAGTTAGGTATTTATCCTGCGGTGGATCCATTGGATTCTACTTCTAGAATTTTAACTCCTCAAATTCTTGGTGACGAGCACTACGACTGCGCACAAAGAGTAAAAGAGATTCTTCAAAAATACAAACAATTGCAAGATATTATCGCGATTTTAGGTATGGAAGAATTATCTGAAGAAGATAAATTAGCGGTATCTAGAGCAAGACGTGTTCAACGTTTCTTATCTCAACCTTTCCACGTTGCTGAGCAATTTACAGGTTTAAAAGGAGTATTAGTTGACATTAAAGACACTATCAAAGGATTCAATATGATCATTGATGGTGAACTAGATCACTTGCCAGAAGCAGCTTTCAACCTTAAAGGAACTATTGAAGACGCTATCGAAGCAGGAGAAAAAATGTTGGCAGAAGCATAATATCTAATTGCTAAAGGCTAAAAGCTAAAAGCATAAAGCATTAAAAATGATTTTAGAAATAGTATCACCAGAAGCAAAATTATTTACAGGAGAAGTAACTTCGGTTTCTCTGCCTGGAGTAGATGGTAGCTTTCAGTTATTGAATAATCACGCGCCAATTGTTTCCACTTTAAAGAACGGATTAATTAAAATTGCTGCTTTGACTTTTGATTTCAATAAAGGTTCGGAAGAGCAATTTAACAAAGTAAACGATCAAAATTATACCTTAGCTATTAAATCAGGTACAATTGAATTAAAAGACAATAAGGTAATCGTTTTAGTAGATTAAATTATAATTACAAATCATAAAAAAAGGCTCAATTTATATTGAGCCTTTTTTGTATTTATATATTTGATTAATTTACAGGAATCTTATAAAATACGCCGTTAGTAAAATTAACTATTGGATTTCCAAGAGGGTTGTTGCCAACATTAAAAGCGTTAAATCTATAAGTACCACTGATAGTTTTGTTTACAGGATCATATTCTTTTAGAATAATTTGCCCGTCTTGAGCATTTGATCCGGTAGTATAAAGTATATTTTCACTATTCACCACGTAGTTAAAAGTGGCAACACTTGCCGAACCAGTTCCAAGAACACTAGTTATTGGACAAGGATTAGTAGCGCTTGGAAGAGGCATTTTCAGTGTTAATGTTTCAAACTGACTCGTAGCTTGTAAGGTAATCGTATTATTTACTGCATCAACAGATCCGCCATAAGATGAGGCTCTCCAAAAATAATTGTCTTTTGTACCTTGAACCGCTGGGTTATTAAAAGTTACCTCTTGAGTACAGCTAATTATAATTATTGAGGCAAAGAATAAGAAGATTAATTTTTTCATTTTCATTATTTTGTTATACAAAAATAGACTAATTAAATAAAAAAGCTAAAATTTTTAAAATTAATTGTATTGTTTTTTTGATTATTTTACTCAATATCATAAAATTAATAGCGGTAGATTAGTTACATTCAAAAAAATAATTATCTTTGCACCCTTAATTAACAGAGGTCGTGTACCTCAAAATTTAATCTTAAGATTATGTCTGTAAAAATTAGATTACAAAGACACGGTAAAAAAGGAAAACCTTTTTACTGGGTTGTAGCAGCTGATGCTCGCTCAAAAAGAGATGGTAAATACCTAGAAAAAATAGGTACTTATAATCCAAACACTAACCCTGCAACTATCGATTTAAATTTAGATAGCGCTGTAAGATGGTTACATAATGGTGCTCAACCAACGGATACTGCAAAAGCAATATTATCTTACAAAGGAGCATTATTGAAACACCACCTTGATGGAGGAATCCGTAAAGGGGCATTAACTCAAGAACAAGCTGACGCAAAATTAGCTGCTTGGTTAGAGGCAAAAGCAGGAAAAGTGGATGCTAAAAAAGATGGTTTATCTAAAGCACAAGCTGCTGCAAAAGCGAAAGCATTCAAAGCGGAACAAGCTGTAAATGCAAAACGTTTAGAAGATGCTGCTAAAGCTGAAGCGGATGCAATTGCTGCTGAGTCAGCTGTTGAAGAAGTTGAAGAAGCTCCTGCTGCTGAAGTAGAAGTTGAAGAAACTGCTGCTGAGGTTGTTGCTGAAGAAGTTGTAGCTGAAGAAGCTCCTGCTGCTGAAGTTGTAGCTGAAGAAGTTGTAGTTGAAGAAACTCCTGCTGCTGAGGTTGCTGCTGAAGAAGTTGTAGCTGAAGCTGAAGAAGCTCCTGCTGCTGAAGAGAATAACGAAGAAGCACAAGCTTAATTCATTTACCGATTCAATGCGTAAAGAAGATTGTTTCTATTTAGGTAAAATCGCAAAAAAATTTAGCTTCAAAGGGGAAGTCTTAGCTTATTTAGACACAGACGAACCCGAGTTATACGAAAATTTGGAATCAGTGTTTGTTGAATGCAACAAACACTTGGTTCCTTTTTTTATTGAAAATAGTTCCCTTCATAAAAATGATTTTTTAAGAATTCGTTTTGAAGATGTTACTACTGAAGAAGAGGCAGAAGCAATTCTTGGCAATGCCCTTTACCTTCCTTTAGATAGATTGCCTAAACTTTCAGGTAAAAAATTCTATTTCCACGAAGTTATTGGTTTTGAAATCGATGATAAAAAGCATGGAGTTATCGGCAAAATTGTATCTATTAATGATACTACTGCACAGCCACTTTTTGAAGTTTTGAATGGCGATGTGGAAATGTTAATACCAATGGTAGATCATTTTCTATTGAAAATCGACAGAGATAATAAAAAAGTGATGATGGATTTGCCAGATGGTTTAATCGAAATGTACCTTTAAAATTGGTTATTCGGTTATTTGTTTAATCGGTTAATCGAGAATTCTTAAATCTAAATTCGTAAATCAGAGATCAGAAATCACAATGTCGGTATTCCAATTCAAACAATTTTCTGTAAATCAAGACCAGACTGCCATGAAAATTGGGACTGACGGAGTTTTGTTGGGTGCTTGGACACCGATAGAAAATAATCCTAAATCAGTTTTAGATATTGGAACGGGAACCGGAATAATCGCTTTAATGTTGGCTCAAAGATGTGAAGCCGAACAAATTGATGCCATAGAAATTGATGAAAGCGCCTACGAACAAGCGGTGGAAAATTTCGAAAATTCTCCCTGGGGTGACCGATTATTTTGTTTTCATGCAGAATTAGACGAATTTGTAGATGATCCCGAAGACGAATACGACTTGATTGTTTCCAATCCACCTTTTTTTTCAGAAGACTTCCGTTCAGCAAATGAACAAAGAGACTTAGCAAGATTTCAAGAAGCAATGCCTTTTGAAGAATTAGTGGAAGCTGCCGATTTATTATTATCTGAAAATGGGATTTTTTCGGTAATTATTCCATTTAATGAAGAAGATCGATTTATAGAATTGTGTGCAGAAGTGGAGCTTTATCCTATAAAGGTCACTCGTGTTAAAGGTGCTCCAAACACCAAAATAGTTAGGAGTTTATTGGCTTTCAAAAGATACGAATTATCAGTTTTAACTTCAGATGAACTGGTAATCGAAATTAGCCGACACGAATATACTCCAGAATATATTTCTATTACAAAAGATTTCTATTTAAAAATGTAGTCCTAGCCCTGAGTACTTCACCTAACTTTTATTAACATAGGAGTTCAGTGAACTACGTTTAATGAGGAAATCCCTCGCTTTTTAGCGAGGATTGCAACGGAAAGCAGGAAATAGCTCCAAAAAAACAATCAAAAAATATAACAATTGTTAATCGGTTTGTTACATTTCTTTGTGTAAATTTGCAAGTGACTATTAATTAGTTTGTTTCGCTTTTCGAGATTTAACCAAAAAGATAATACATGAAACCAGATTTATTTCAAGCTCCAGATTATTACAACCTTGATGAATTATTGACGGACGAACATAAATTAGTTCGTGACGCGGCGAGAGAATGGGTAAAACGCGAAGTGTCGCCAATAATTGAAGATTATGCTCAAAGGGCTGATTTTCCTACACAAATCATCAAAGGTTTGGCAGATATTGGCGCTTTTGGTCCTTATATTCCTGAAGAATATGGTGGTGCAGGATTGGATCAAATTTCTTATGGTTTGATCATGCAAGAAATTGAAAGAGGAGATTCTGGTGTTCGTTCAACGGCTTCTGTACAATCGTCCTTGGTGATGTATCCAATATGGAAATTTGGAAATGAAGAACAAAGAACAAAATATTTACCAAAATTAGCTTCGGGAGAATTCATGGGTTGTTTTGGTTTGACCGAACCCAATTATGGTTCAGATCCTGGAAGTATGATTACCAATTATAAAGATATGGGCGACCATTATTTATTAAATGGTGCAAAAATGTGGATTTCTAATTCGCCTTTTGCAGATATCGCTGTTGTTTGGGCTAAAAATGAAGAAGGTAGAATTCACGGATTAATTGTAGAACGAGGAATGGAAGGGTTTACCACTCCTGAAACGCACAACAAATGGTCGTTACGTGCTTCGGCTACTGGAGAATTGATTTTTGATAATGTGAAAGTACCTAAGGAAAATTTATTATCAGGAAAAACGGGTCTTGGTGCGCCAATGCAATGTTTAGATTCTGCTCGATACGGAATTGCTTGGGGTGCAATTGGAGCAGCGATGGATTGTTACGATACTGCTTTGCGTTATGCAAAAGAGAGAATTCAGTTTGGCAAACCTATAGCTGGAACGCAACTACAACAAAAGAAATTGGCAGAAATGATTACCGAAATTACCAAAGCGCAATTATTAACATGGCGTTTGGGAGTTTTAAGAAATGAAGGAAAAGCGACTACTGCTCAGATCTCAATGGCGAAAAGAAATAATGTGGAAATGGCAATTAACATTGCTCGTGAAGCCCGACAAATATTAGGTGGAATGGGAATTACTGGGGAATATTCAATTATGAGACACATGATGAATTTAGAATCGGTGATTACTTATGAAGGAACCCACGACATTCACTTGTTAATAACTGGTATGGATATTACAGGTATTCCAGCATTTAAATAGTAGTTAACAATTATTAAATTATTGATAAAATTGATAGCAAAAGCTTCTTGGAAACGAGAAGCTTTTTTACTTTTGTGTAAAATTTACAAAAATGGATATCCAATCTATAAATAGGAGTATTGAAACTCAAAAAAGTGCCTTATTGCAGCATTCTTTATACGAAAAAGTTGAAACCGTAGAAGACTTACGTTGTTTTCTAGAAAGTCATGTTTATGCAGTTTGGGATTTCATGTCTTTGTTGAAAGCATTGCAATCAAAACTGACTTGTACAACTACGCCATGGGTTGCTTCAAAAAATCCTGAAACACGTTATTTAATTAATGAAATTGTTTTGGCAGAAGAATCCGATTTGACTTTAGATGGAAAAAGACAAAGCCATTTTGAGATGTACCTTGATGCAATGACTTCTTGTGGTGCAAACACAGATATGATCAATACCTTTATTGAAAATGTGGTAGCTACTCAAAACATATTTGTATCTATAAAGCAAAGTGATTTACATCCAAATATTAAAGCATTTTTAGATTTTACTTTTAGAGTAATAGAAGAAGGAAAACCACATGAAATTGCGGCCGCGTTTACCTTTGGTAGAGAAGATTTAATTCCTGCGATGTTCACGAAGATCTTAAGAAATTTTGAAGCGAACTTCCCTGAAACCGATTTAAGTAAATTGATTTATTATTTTGAAAGACATATAGAATTGGACGCTGATGAGCATGGTCCGATGGCAATGAAAATGATCACAGAACTTTGTGAAAATAGTGAAACCAAGTGGAAGGAAGTGGAGGAAATCTCAAAATTAGCTCTTGAAAAACGCATCGGACTTTGGGATGCAATTGAAGAGAAAATAGTAAAATCAGCAACCGAATTGGTTTAATTATAACAAAAAAGCGAGATAATCATCTCGCTTTTTTTTATGCTTCAGGGGCTAATTCAATTTCAAGCCCTTCTATTTCATCGGTGATATGTATTTGACATCCCAAACGGCTGTTGGGTTTAACGTTGAAGGCTTCGGAAAGCATGGCTTCTTCGTCGTCACCTTTTTCGGGAATTTCTACTGAATTTAGAACATAACATTGGCAAGATGCGCACATGGCCATTCCGCCACAAATTCCAATAGTACCTTCAGGAGCTAATTCGTACATACGAACTACTTCCATTATGTTTAAATTCATATCGGTAGGAGCAAGGACTTCGTGAGTTAGACCTTCGCGATCAATAATTTTAATTTTGATATCCACCGACATAATTAATCTATAGATTTTACAACTTGTTTTTCGGCTTCTTTTCGAGTTCCATCAAATCCGTCAACACCAGAAACGGTAGTGTATTTCAAAACGTATTTTTTTCCTGGATTCATTCTTTGGTAAACACTTTGCACCATTAAAGTCGCTTCATGGAATCCGCATAAAATCAATTTTAATTTTCCAGGATAGGTATTTACGTCGCCTATGGCATAAATTCCAGGAATATTGGTTTGATAATCCAAAGAGTTGTCTACTTTAATGGCATTTTTTTCAATTTCCAAACCCCAGTTGGCTATTGGACCTAATTTTGGGGTTAACCCAAATAACGGAATAAAGTAATCTGTTTCGGTAGTAATTTTTTCACCATTGTTTTCAATGATAACTGATTCTAGGTGCTCTTTTCCATTAAAACCTACGATTTCTCCTGGAGTGATTAGTTTTATTTTCCCTGATTCTTTTAATTCTTGTACTTTTTCAACGGAGTCTAAAGCGCCACGAAATTCATTTCTACGATGTACTAATGTCACGCTTGATGCTACATTTGAAAGGAAAATACTCCAATCCAAAGCGGAGTCTCCACCGCCAGAAATGACTACTTTTTTATTTCGGAATTTTTCGGGATCTTTTACAAAATATTCTACACCACGATCGTTTTGCTCGTAGAATTCAATTCTTTCAAGTTGTGGTTTTCTTGGCTCGAAACTTCCTAAACCTCCAGCAATTGCAACTGAATTGGCATGATGTTTCGTTCCTTTATTTGTAGTAACAATGAAAGTTCCATCTTCAAGTTGGTCGATAGTTTCAGCAACTTCATTCAAGGTAAATCCAGGTTGAAATTGTTTTATTTGTTCCATTAAATTGGCCACTAAATCTCCGGCTAAAACAGATGGAAATCCTGGGATATCAAATATTGGTTTTTTAGGATATAACTCAGAAAGTTGTCCGCCAGGTTGAGGTAAACCATCAATAATATGGCATTTTAACTTTAAAAGTCCAGCTTCAAATACAGTAAATAATCCTGTAGGTCCAGCTCCAATGATGAGAATATCCGTTTCAATCATTTTAATAATAGTATTGAATTCAAAGTTATTATAATTTCAAAAATTGGTTAAAACCAAATTTCTATTCAATATTAGTTACCGTTTCAATTTGAGGTGCAAACTTTTTAATAGTTGTTTCCACGCCCATTTTAAGTGTCATTTGATTTACGCTGCAACCTACGCAAGCACCTTGTAAACGAACTTTTACGTGTTTTCCATCTTCTATCGATATCAATGAAATATCTCCACCATCAGAATTTAGAAAAGGTCTAATTTCTTGAAGTGCATTTTCCACGCTTGTTGTTAATTCTTCTATTGTCATGATTTTTGTTATTCCAATTAGACGAAATAAATTATTATTTTTTCACTGCTGAACAGCCAGCCATTGTTGTTATTTTAACCGCTTCTGTTGGAGGTAGATTTTCATTTCTACTTACCACTTCTTGAACTACATTTCTGGTAATTTCTTGGAATACTTTTTCAATAACTGAACCTTCTTGTAAAGCCGCTGGTCTTCCAATATCTCCAGCTTCACGAATAGATTGAACTATTGGAACTTCACCAAGGAAGGACACATTTAAATCTTCAGCAAGGTTTTTTGCACCTTCTTTACCAAAGATATAATATTTATTTTCTGGCAATTCTTCAGGAGTGAAGTAGGCCATATTTTCTATAATTCCTAAAACAGGAACATTGATGCTATCTGAAGTGAACATTGCAACTCCTTTTTTTGCATCAGCAAGAGCTACAGCTTGCGGAGTACTTACTACCACAACTCCAGTTATAGGCAACGATTGAACTATAGATAGGTGAATGTCTCCTGTTCCTGGAGGTAAATCGAGCAACATAAAATCCAACTCTCCCCAATCAGCATCAAATATCATTTGGTTCAGCGCTTTTGAAGCCATTGGCCCACGCCAAATAACAGCTTGACTTGGAGAGGTGAAAAACCCTATCGATAGCATTTTTATCTCGTAGCTTTCAACAGGTTTCATTTTTGATTTTCCGTCAACAGTAACTGAAATTGGTTTTTCCGATTCCACATCAAACATAATTGGCATCGAAGGACCATAAATATCGGCATCTAAAATACCAACTTTGAATCCCATTTTTGCTAATGTAACGGCTAAATTTGCTGTAACTGTAGATTTTCCAACGCCTCCTTTTCCTGATGCAATTGCAATAATATTTTTCATTCCCGGAACTGCCTTTCCTTTAATTTCATTCGGTTCAGGAACGACAACGGTACTTTTAATTTGGATTTTTGCGTCGGCAGAAACTAATTCAAGAATTGTTTTTTTGATATCGTCTTCCGCTCTTTTTTTAATATGCATCGCCGGAGTACTCAATATTAAATCGATAATTACTTCATCTCCAAATGTGACTACATTTTTAACTGCGCCACTCTCCACCATATTTTTACCTTCTCCTGCAATTGTGATTGTTTCTAATGCTTTGAGAATGTCTTTTTTATCTAATTTCATATTCTTTTTCTTGATCAAAATCAATTGTAAATTTCGAGTACAAAGATAGCTTGAAAAGTTTGTTTATAAAAATCTAAAAAGGATAAGATTATTATTTTTCGTTGATCCAATCATTGATTTTATTTTCCAATAATGCCAATGGTAAAACTCCGGATTCTAAAACTTTTTGATGGAATTTCTTAATGTCAAATTTAGCTCCCATTTTTTCAGATGCTTTTTTGCGTAATTCCATAATTTTCAACTGTCCAATTTTGTAGGATAAAGCCTGACCTGGAATGGCCATGTAGCGTTCAATTTCCGCGGTTATACTCGCTTCACTTTCTGCTTCATTTTCTAACGAGTACTTAATTGCTTGTTCTCTTGTCCAGCCTTTGGTATGGATTCCAGTATCTACTACAAGCCTAATTGCGCGGTGCATTTCATTTCCTAACATTCCAAAATATTGATAAGGATCTTTGTATAATCCTAATTCTGATCCTAAACTTTCAGTGTATAAAGCCCAGCCTTCGCCGTATGCGCCAAACCAATTGAATTTTCTGAAATCAGGTAATTGTTGGTTTTCTTGTTGTAATGATATTTGAAAATGATGACCTGGAATCGCTTCATGTAAAAATAAATCTTCATCACCATAAAGATTATAATTTGCCACATCAGGAATTGGCACATAAAAAGTTCCTGGTCGAGATCCGTCAGCTGCACCTTGAACATATTCGGCACTTGCTGAAAGTTCTCTGAAAGCTTCGGTTCTCTTAATTTGGAATTTAGTTTTTGGCTGTAGAGAAAACAGCTTGTCTACATTTGGTTTTATTCTTGCATAAATACTTTCAAAATTAGCAATTACTTCTTCTGGTTTTTTGAAAGGTTTTAGTTCTTTTTTATTTCGAACTTCGTCAAAAAAAGATAGTAAAGTCCCTTTGTAACCCACTTCAGTTTTCACTTTTTCCATTTCTAGTTTTATGCGAGTCACTTCTTTTAATCCCAATTCATGAATTTCTTCTGGTGAAGTATTGGTAGTTGTCCATTGTTTTACACAAGCCGCATAATATTCTTTTCCATATGGCAAACTTCCAATTCCACTTGTATTTCTTGACGCAGGAAGGTATTCCGATTTTAAAAATTGCGTCATTTTTTGAAATTGTGGAATCAATTTATTTGAAATTGTAGTTTTATATTCGTCTGTTAAATCCTTTTTTACAGTATCTGAAAATGAAGTTGGCATCGTTTTTATAGTAGAATAAAATAGGTTGTCCTCCACTTTTGAAGTAATCATATCTTCAAATTCTGGAATTATTTTAAGGGTTAATGCCTTTGGTAAAACCGCTCCTTTTGCAATTCCTTTTTTCATGTAAACCATTGCAGAATCTATCCAAACAGAATATAAATCCATTCTTTTCAAGAAATTTCTGTAGTCTTTTTCTGTTTTAAATGGTTGGCCAGCTGTCCCTCCAGCATATTGTCCCATAGTTAAATGAGTGCCCCAAAACTGATGAATAGGAATTAAATTTGAAGGTTGTGCAAGCAGCTCTTTTCCAACGCCAATTTCCCATTTTATTATTTCATAACTGATTTTTTCTTCAGAAGATAGCTTTGTTTCGTCTACTTTTGAAAGTTCGGTTTCAAATTTATCATAAAACGCTTTTTGCTTTAATCTGAAACTATCGGTCATTTCAAATTGTAATTGATCGTTGAATTGACTCTGTCCATTTAGCGTTGCGTCTAATGGGTTTAGTTCGTTTTTTCCATCAAAATAACTTTTTGTCAATGCGGTAAAATCAACCAATTTTTCTTCTGATTTGCAATTTAGTAAAAGCGTTGAAATTGAAATAGCGATAAAAAGTAAAGTATATTTTCTCATAATTTTTTTTGTTAATTCTAAATTAAAGATATAAATAATTTGAATTAAGGGCTAATTTAATAATTAAAATTTGCCTAATTCTAACCGTGATAAACTCTTGAAGCGATAATTTTTCCTTCTTTCACAATCAATACTTCTGCAACTTTCATATTTACTTCACCATCTACCGATCGAACGTATTCCATAAAAATCCGATCTCCATTTGCGGTAAGCGAAGTAACGTTGTAATTTAAACTTGGTAAACGGTCGAAAGCATCTTGCCACCAATCGCGCAAAGCTTGTTTACCAATAATCATTCCTTGGGTTTCCGGTTTTCTAATTATTAATTTTGGGCTGTAATGTTCGGCATCATCGTCATACAAAGACAATAGTTGCTCTAGATTGTGATTATTGAAAGCATCGAACCATTTGAAAGCTATTGATTGAAGATTTTCGGGAGTCATAAATGTTATTATATTAAAATTCCCGCTAAAGATTAGCAGGAATTTTCATTATTAAAGTTTAAAAACTAAGTATTTTTTAAATTTATTATTTCTTGATCGGTTAACTTTCTCCAATTGCCTCTTGGTAAATTTTTCTTTGTTAATCCTGCAAAAGCAACGCGGTCAATTCTCAATACATCATAACTGAAATGTTCAAAAATAGAACGTACCACTTTAACATTAGACGAACGTAATTTTAAACCAACTTCACTTTTTGTTTCTCCCTCTATATAACTGACATCTTCAACAAAAACTCTGTGACCATCTAAAACTAAACCTTTATTTATTTTTTCTAAATCTTCATATTTCAAATTTTTATCCAATGAAACTTGGTAGATTTTTGAAGATTTTTGATTTGGCAAAGTGAATTTCCGAATCATATCGGTGTCATTTGTAAACAATAATAAACCGGTTGTATTCTTATCCATTCTTCCAACAGCTCCAATTTTTGCAGTTGTAGAACCTTTAACTAACTCAAGTACGTTTCGGTATTCCTGACCTTCGTCTAAAGCTGTTGTAAAATTCTTTGGCTTGTTTAGTAAGATGTATTCTTTCTTTTCAGGAGTTAATACATTTCCATCAAAATTAACTACGTCACCAGGTTTTACCAAGTAACCCATTTCAATTACTGGAACACCGTTCACTTTTACATTCCCCGATTGGATATAAATATCGGCATCACGTCTTGAACATACTCCGGAATTGGAGATGTATTTATTCAAACGAATTTCGTCTTTTGCTTTGGCTCTTTTTGGCGCTTGATTTGGTTTTTTCTCTACTTTGTCAGCCGCTATTTCTCCAACTTTGGCGTTAACTTTTACTTTTTTAGGACCTTGTGCCCGTTTTTGCATCGCAGGTTTTGGCTTGTTAGAATTGGATCTGGAACTATTAGTTCTAGAGCCACTTTTTTTATTATTGCCTTCCTTGTTATTCATAATATTCTATAATTTCTGCAAATATACCATTTATAAATTTGAGAAGCTATAATTGAGTATTTAATGCGTTTTATATTGAAATTAATCTAAGCGAGTGAGAAAATTTTATGCCAAAAATGTAAAATTAAACTCGGATTTATTAGTACAATACTAAAAACTCCCGAAACGATTAAAAATTTAAGCAAGTTATGAAGTAATAAATATTGTTCTTTAAGATTTGATTTCCAAAGCTTTAATAAAAAAAGTATTAAAAAAAGCAAACAAGAATAGAAATACAAATCCATATTTCCTATCTCAAATTTTTCTATTAAAATAAATACAGGAACTACAGTTAAGAGAGTTAAAAAGGCAATGATTATTTTAGAGGTTTTTTCACCGTACAAAATGGGAATGGTTTTATAATCGTTAGCCAAATCACCTTTTATGTTTTCTAAATCTTTTATCATTTCTCTGATTAGAAGTAACAAAAACAAGAAAGTAGCATGACAAATAATCACTTCATAAAAGTTTTTGTAATATAAAAGCAGTGCAAAAAAGGGTAAAATAGCCATTAAGGTTGCCATTAAATTTCCAATGATTACGAATTTTTTCACTTTGTGGGAGTAAAACCAAATTAGAAAAATATAAAAGGAAAAGTATAAAAAGGCCCGCCATGAAATGAAAATAGCTAAAACAGCCACAACAAAATTTAAAGTAAAATACACATTTAATTTAGTTTTTTGACTCACCAATCGGTCTAAAATGGTTTTGTTAGGACGATTTATTAGATCTTTTTTACTGTCATAAAAACTATTAATAATATACCCAGAAGCTATTGTAAGCGCTGTAGCAAATACTATTAGAAATAAATTAATATCTAAAATTACATGTAATGGTTTTTTTTCAGGTGCCAATATAAAAATGGACGAAAGATATTGAGCAAGAATAATTATTGGAATATTGTAGCCTCGAACTACTGAGAACAAACTCACAATTTTCATAATTAAAAGTTTGTTTTTTCTGTTCATCCTAAATTTTGTTATGGTAAAAGAAATCTAAAATTGGTAAACGACTTCTAATTTGTAATCTTTAAGTGAGGCTTTTGCTTTTTCTAAATCTTCAGTAAAACCGAGAATGTAACCTCCACCGCCGGAGCCACAAAGTTTTAAATAGTAATCGTTGGTGTCAATTCCTGTTTGCCAAATTCCGTGAAATTGTTCAGGTATCATTGGTTTAAAATTATTTAAAACAACTTTTGACAGTTTTTTGGTATTTTGGAATAACGATTTTACGTCGCCACCAAGGAAATTCTCTACGCAAGCATCAGTATGTTTGATAAATTGAGATTTTAACATTGTCCTAAAGCCTTTGTCTTTAAGGTTTTCCATGAAAATATTCACCATTGGAGCAGTTTCCCCTACAATTCCTGAGTCCAATAAAAATACAGCTCCTTTTCCGTTCACACTTTGTGTTGGAATCCCAGTTGCCTCAATATTATCTTTAGAATTGATTAAAATAGGAATGCTTAAATAACTATTTAAAGGGTCTAAACCGGAACTTTTACCATGGAAAAAAGATTCCATTTGTGAGAAAATACTTTTTAAAGTAAGCAATTTTTCACGTGTTAAATTCTCTAAAACGGTAATTTTATTTTGAGCATATTTATCATATATAGCCGCTACTAGAGCGCCGCTACTTCCTACACCGTATCCTTGAGGAATGCTAGAATCAAAGTACATTCCACTATCAACATTATTTTCTAAGGATAATAAATCAAAAGTTATTAAATCAGGTTGAGCAGTTTGAAGGGTTTTTAAATAAGTTACAAATCGTTTCAAATTTTCATTTGATTTTTTTGCTTCTTCAGAAGAATTCTTATCAGTTTTTAGCGCGCCATTATAAAAATTATAAGGTATAGAAAGGCCCTTGGAATCTTGAATAATTCCGTATTCACCAAAAAGTAATATTTTAGAATAAAATAATGGTCCTTTCATAATTTATATTTTGGTTGCCCCAAATCCAATTTCATCACAAATGTACTGACCATTTTGACAATAGCCAACTAAATTGTTCTTAATAAATGTTAAAACTTCATCCTTTACGTTTTCTGGGTACAACACGTGCACATTTGCACCAGCATCTAAAGTGAAGCAAACGGGAATTTGTGTTTCATTTCTGAATTTCCAAATCGCGTTAATTATCTCTAAAGTATTTGGTTTCATAAGGATAAAATAGGGAAGGGAAGTCATCATCATGGCGTGCAATGTTAGCGCTTCGCTCTCCACAATTTTTATAAATTCACTTAAATTACCACTTTCAAATATTTTTATTAGAGAATCTAAATTTTCATGAGCTTGAGCAAATCGCTTTTCAGCAAATGGATGTCCGTGCATTAAATCGTGACCAACTGTGCTTGAAACTTGTTTTTCCCCCTTGTCTACCAATAAAATGGTGTCTTGGTAGTTACTAAAATTATCATGAATTTTATTTGGAAATTCAACTCCAAATAAGTTGGAGCTTCCTGAAATATTCTTATGATTTCCCCAAACCACTACATTCCCTTTGATGCTTCTGCAAGCACTTCCTGATCCTAAACGAGCAAGAAAAGAAGCTTTTTTATTGAAATATTCATCGGTCATTTCTGTCCCGAAGTTTCGGGATAACAATTTTTCTAAACTCATGAAATTTACAGCCAATGCTGCCATTCCAGATGCTGACGAAGCAATTCCAGAACTGTGTGGAAAAGTATTTTTGGTGTCAATTGTAAAATGATAGTCTTTTAAAAAAGGCAAGTAAATTTCAACGCGTTCTAGAAATTTCTGAATTTTAGGTTTGAATTCTTCTTTTGGTTTTCCTTCAAAAAGTAGGTCGAATGAAAATTCACCATTGTTATTTTTTTTGGCAAAAGCCAATTTAGTTTCGGTTTTACATGAATTCAAAGTGAAACTCACAGAAGGATTTGCGGGAATTTGTGTCAGAATTTCACCCGCTTCGTTCAATTGATTTTCAATTTTTCCCCAATATTTTACTAAAGCAATATTACTAGGAGCGCTCCATGAAAAAGCGCCTTTTTCAATAGAATGGGTGTATTTTGAAGGTATAAAATCCTTTGATGAACTCATAAAATGCAATAATTTTTACAAAGATACTTTTTTTGATTTATACGTTGATGAAAATTGACTTTTCAAAGTAAAGTTTACTTAAATTTGTTATCTAAATAATTTTCAAATGAACAAATATAAGAGAATTTTGGTGGTTGTTGCTACTTGTTTAGCAATTGGTTATTTTTCTGGAATGGCAACACGATCAAGTATTACCACTTGGTTTCCAACATTGGTTAAACCAATATTTAATCCGCCTAATTGGGTTTTTGCGCCTGTTTGGTCGATGTTGTATATTATGATGGGAATTGCTGCTGGGTTGGTTTGGAATAGAATTGAAACCAATAAAGAAGCCGTAAAAAAAGCCCTAATTTTCTTTGCTATTCAGTTGGCCTTGAATGCACTTTGGTCTATTTTGTTTTTTGGATTACACAATCCGATGTTGGCTTTTATAGAAATTGTATTGTTGTGGTTAATGATATATGAAACCTATATTCAATTCAAAAAAATTGATAAGATCGCGGGCTTTTTATTTATTCCGTATTTAGCGTGGGTTAGTTTTGCGACCGTTTTGAATGCAAGTATTTGGTGGTTGAATCGCTAAATTGAACTGGCAACAATAAAACCACTTGTCCACGCATTTTGAAAATTATATCCGCCAGTTACGGCATCTATATTTACAATTTCGCCAGCAAAATATAGGTTTTCGTGGAGTTTGCTTTCCATCGTTTTGAAATTAATTTCTTTTAAATCAATTCCGCCTGCGGTAACAAATTCTTCTTTGAAGGTGCTTTTTCCATTCACTTGAAAAACGGAATTGGTTAACTGATGGGATAAATTTTGAAGTTGGTTTTTCGACAAATCCGCCCATTTAGTTTCAGTATCAATACCTGAAGCCATAACCAAACTTTCCCATAATCGGTTGGTTAATTCAAATGGAGATTTTTTTGAAACTGCTTTTTTAGCATGATCTAATTTCAGCTCTTTGAGAATTTTCTCAACATCTTCTGTATCTGTATCGTTCAACCAATTTATGGCAATTGAAAATTGGTAGTTTTTTTCGAACAAAATCCTTGCACCCCAAGCCGATAATTTTAAAATTGCAGGTCCCGACATTCCCCAATGAGTGATTAATAACGGCCCCGAAGATTCTAGTTTGGTATCTATGACTTTTACCGAAACTAGTGCTGAAACGCCAGGCAATGCTTCGATTCTAGGATCTTTTATGTTGAAGGTAAATAGGGAAGGAACAGGAGAAACAACTGCATGACCGAAATTTTGTAGCATTTCCCATACTTTTGGATTGCTTCCCGTGGCTAAAATTAATTTTTCTGAAAGGTAGGTTTCCGATTGTGTTTCAACTTTCCAAAGTGCGTCTTTTTTGAAAATGGATTGTACACTTTGATTGGTTAGAACTGAAATGCCGAGTTTTTTTGTGGCGTCAATAAAACAATCAATGATGGTTTGTGATGAATTTGAAATGGGAAACATTCGTCCATCGGCTTCAATTTTTAATTCTACGCCGTGTTTTTCAAACCATTCTACTGTATCGCCGGAACAAAATTGATGAAACGGGCCGCGTAATTCTTTTTCACCACGAGGATAAAATTTCACTAATTCGTTGGGTTCAAAACACGCGTGAGTCACGTTGCATCGACCGCCACCAGAAATTCGAACTTTATTAAGTACCTCTGAACCGCGTTCTAAAATAGCTACTTTCAACGATGGATTTTTTTCAACTATATTAATAGCTGTAAAAAAACCTGCTGCACCTCCACCCACAATTAGTATATCGAAATTTTGATTCATAGCCATTTATCAAGCTTTACTTGATTTAGCAAAGGTAGTAAAATATAAAAAGCACAAACCGAACTGATTTGTGCTTTTTATTATATCGAGAGTTGTTAATCTGCTATAAGAATTTTGTATTCCCAAGGCTTGAAAGTAAACTTTTGATTTTTTGAATAATTTACTTTTTGTCCTGTCATATAATCGGTAAATTTTCCTTCAAATGAAGAAGTAAATGCAGTTGCTGATTTAGATAAATTACCTAAATAAATCACTTTATAATTCCCTTTTACTCTTTCAAAAGCTAGGATTTTTTTATCGTCAGAAGTTAAAATTCTAGTGTAGGAAGCTGCTTTTTTACCACCATTTAAAGCGACATTTTCATTTTTAAGTTTGCCTAATTTCACCCTCCATTCCCATTGTTTTCCTTTTACTTTTGTAAAGGAATCTTTTTCGAAAAATTTCAAACTTTTATCCAATCCGTATTCGTCACCGCTATATACCAAAGGCATTCCCGGAGTTAGATACGATAATGCGGTCATGGTTTCTTCAGCAGATCCAAGTCGGCTTTTCATAGTTCCGTTCCAAGAGTTTTCATCATGATTATCAACGAAATTCATTAAAACATCATCAGCTTCGTATTTTTTAGTCAGATCAACAATTAAATTATCCCAATCGGTTATTGTTTTTTTGCCTTGAGCAATATCATTCATCATGTGGTGACCGTCCCAAGAATAGCACATATCAAAAAGATTTGATTTTAGTAATTCAGGTTGCCAAGCTTCTGCAAGCATGAAAATATTTTTCTCTTTTCTTAGTTTTGGAATGGTTTCTGCCCAAAAATCAGCAGGTACATTTCCAGCTACATCACAACGGAATCCATCAATATTTCCGTTTTTTATCCAATGCATCATATCGCTCGACATAGCTTCACGAAGCCCTTTATTGTCGTAATTTAAATCGGCTACATCGGTCCAACCCCAACTTTTACCTGTTTCAGGATTCATAGGATCTACGATTTCTCCTTTTTCATTGTGAGTGTAAAATTCAGGATGTTGTTTAATCCAAACATGATCCCAACCAGTGTGATTTGGAACCCAATCCAAGATCACATAAATACCGTTTTCATGTGCAGTTTTGACTAAATTTTGAAAATCTTCAATGGTACCAAATTCAGGATTTACTTTCTTAAAATCGGAAACAGCGTAGTAGCTTCCTAAATATTTTGATTGCTCTTCCTTTGGCATTTCAGAAGCAAATTTGCTATTTTCACCACCGGTAGCTTTTCTTTTGGTTTGGGAAATAGGAAAAATGGGCATTACCCATAGAATTTTTATTCCCAATTCTTTTAATTGGGGAATGTCTTTTGTAAAGGCATTGAAAGTTCCTTCTTCAGAATATTGTCTGATATTCACCTCGTAAATTACCGCATTTTCTTCTATTTCAGCAGTGATTGCTGTGATTTGTGAACTAGAATTGTTTTCCGATTTTTGTTCGGTTTCTTTTTTACAACTCATTAAAGTTGCAATTACTAAAGCCGATAAAAATATCTTTTTCATAATTTATAAAGTTTTTATTTTCCAAACATAAATTCAAGAGGAATATGAATTCTCTTTTGCCATGAGGCTTCAGAATGATTTTCACCTTCAAACTTTATGTTTCTGAAATTTTGTTGATTGTATCCTTTTGCCTTCAATGTTTCATCCACACGATATTCATATTTCAAATAACCAGCATCCAAAGTTTCGGTTCCGTAATCAAAATAGATTTTGTGGTTTTTTGAATCGGGTAAATTGGCGCTCATGTATTTAAAGAAACTTTCAGGTATCGGATTATTGTCAAATTCTCTAAAACCCAACCAGTGCGTCGATAGACAAGCAGCTTTACTGAAAACCTTAGGATATTCGCAAATGGCATACATAGAAATTAGTCCGCCCATACTAGAACCCATTATTGCTGTATGATCGGCATCGGTGAAAACTGAAAAATTAGTATCCACAAATGGTTTTACTTCTTCAACGATAAATTTCAAATAATTATCTGAATTGATATCTTCCAAATTAAATTTATAACCTAGTTTTTTAGCGTTTTCAAATGAAAGTTTTTGTTCTTCTTGCGATAATTGAACAAGTGGTTTTTTAGGAAATAAATCGGCGTGGCGAATGGCAGGAATGTTCCAAATAGCTACTACAATCACATCATTAATTTTATTTTCAGATGTTAATTTGCTCACAACATCGTCTACCATCCATTCTTGTTTGTTCCAAGTTATTGTTGCGTCAAAGAGCATTTGCCCGTCGTGCATGTAAAGAACACTGTATTTTTTTTCTTTAGAATAATTCGTAGGAACCCAAATATCAACGTTCCTTGGTTTTATATATTTGGTTGAAAAGTCTTCAATTCTATAAATTTTTCCTTCAAATTTACTGTTGTCGATAAGTTCAACCATTTCAATATTGCTTTGCGCAAATGACAATAAGTTCATAAATAGAAAGTAAATTAAGAACTTGTTCATATTATTTTAATTCTAATATTAAAGCCGATTTACCTTCGATTTCAATTTCTTTATTTAGATCAAAAGTTTTTCCTGACAATACATCTTTTCCTGATTTTAAATTTTGAATTGACTCTAAAAATCGGTTTGTTTTCAAAGATTGTTTCTCAGAATTATTATTGATTATTACCATCACCGTTTCTTTTTCATTGTATCTGAAATACACATAAGCATTATTATCAGGAACATAATGGGTTGTTTTTCCTGAATGAATTACTTCTTTGGATTTTCTCCAAGTGAATAATTTTGATGAGAATTCGAAGAATTTTTGTTGTTCAGCTGTTCTTCCTTCTTTGTTAAAAGCATTGTTTGTATCGCCATTCCAACCCCCAGGAAAATCTCTTCTAATATCGGCATCACCTTTTCCTTTATCGCCTTTCATTCCAATTTCTGAACCGTAATATAATTGTGGAATTCCTCGAACGGTAGCGATTAATGTCATCGCCATTTGATACTTTTTGAAATCACTTTTGTAAATTTCATTGAATCTTCCGGTATCATGATTTTCAGCAAAAACCAATAAATTATGCGGATTAGGATATAAGAAATCATTAGCAAAATTATCATAAACTTGAATCATTCCTCTGTCCCAAGATTGACGATCTTCATTAAAAACGTTGCCTATTGCATCGTGCAATGTAAAATCCATTACACTTGGCAAATTTGAATTGTAACTTTGTATAGCACCAATTTTACTGTCTTTTTGCCAATACGACATTTGCGCTTGATCGTGCATCCAAACTTCTCCTACAATGTTAAAATGAGGGTATTCATCAGTAATTGATTTTGTCCATTTTGAAATTCCCTCTTTGTCATTATAAGAATAAGTATCTACTCTGAAACCATCTAAATCGGCATATTCAATCCACCAAATTGCATTTTGAGTTAAGTAATTTAAAACTAATGGATTCGATTGATTTAAATCGGGCATAGAGGGAACAAACCATCCGTCCATGCACTGTTTTGAGTCAATTTTCGAAGCATTTTTATCAAACTGCGTTGTCATTCTATAATTAGACTGAGAATATCCAGGAAATTGATGAATCCAATTGTAAGTTGGTAAATCATTGTACATCCAGTGCTTCCATCCCCAGTGATTCGTCACATAATCCATGATATTTTTCATTCCACGTTGGTGCAATTCCGCACTTAATTTAACGTATTCTTCATTGGTTCCATAACGTGGATCAATTTTATAAACGTCAGATTGAGCGTAACCGTGGTAAGAATAATTTTCGTCATTGTCTTCGCAAAGTGGCGTTGGCCAAACTGCTGTTGCTCCTAATTCCTTAATGTAATCAAGGTTTTTTATTAATCCTTGAATATCACCTCCGTGTCTTCCACCTGGAAGAGAACGATTTGAAATTTCTTTCGTAGATTTTGAATTGTCGTTGTTCGGATTTCCATTTGCAAAACGATCCGGCATAATTAGATAAATCACATCCGAAGAATCGTAGCTTTTTCTGTATTTCGAATTTTCTCTTCTTGCTTTAAGGGAATAGTTTTGAGTAAATGATTTATTACCATTTTTGAATGTAAATACAAATTCTTGTGCTGCTACATTTTTAGTATCAATGGTAACAAATAAGTAATTTGGATTTTCTGTTTTTTGGATACTTTTTATAGTCAATCCATTTGAAACTGAAATTTCATTTTGGTTGATATTTTTCCCATAAAACATAATTTGAACTTCGGATAAATTCATATCGCTCCACCAAAACGGAGGTTCAACTCTGTCTATTTGTCCGAAGGATAATAAATTGAATAGTAATGCGAAGCCTAAAATGATTTTTTTCATGATAAATTATTTATTTTCAATTATGCTAATTGCGTAACCTCCACCAGCTGCAGACAATTGCGATATTTTTGTAGTATTGGTAACTTTCATTTTACGAATAACATACGATTGTGGGTTGGTTTTGTAATGGGCATCTTTTCCATCAGCATAAATAGTTGCAGTGTATTTTTTTCCTTTGTCTAAAAAGTCCAATTTAATGTTTGATGTCCTTGGAGTTTCTCCATTTACATTACCAATAAACCAATTGTTAGTTCCTTTCGCTTTTCTGGCAACCGTAATATAATCTCCTGGTTCAGCTTCTAGGTAAATACTATTTTCCCAATCAATTGCAACGTCTTTAATGAATTGAAATGCATCAGGAAACTGGTTGTAATGTTCTATTAAATCAGCCGCCATTTGCAACGGGCTATACATGGTAACGTATAAAGCCAATTGATTTGCCAAAGTGCTATTGACATGTGAATTGTTATTAAGACTGAATTTTTTAATATCCATTTCAAATATTCCTGGAGTATAATCCATTGGCCCACCGATTAATCTTGTGAATGGCAAAATAGTTACGTGGTTTGGTTTTGAACCCCCAAAAGCTTGAAATTCTGTTCCACGAGCTGCTTCATTTCCAATCATATTTGGATAAGTTCTGCATATTCCAGTAGGACGAACCGCTTCGTGAGCGTTAACCATAATTTTATAATCGGCCGCTTTCTCAATTACATATTGGTAATGATTGATTATCGATTGACTATAATGGTGTTCGCCAACAGGCAATATATTTCCCACATAACCGCTTTTCACAGCGTCGTAACCGTTGTCTTTCATGAATTTAAAAGCTTTGTCCATATGACGCTCGTAATTTCTTGTAGAACCTGAAGTTTCATGGTGCATGATCATTTTCACCCCTTTTGATTTTGCATAATCGTGAATTCCTTTTACATCAAAATCTGGATAAGGAGTTAGAAAATCAAAAACATAATCTTTTTCGTGTCCAAACCAGTCTTCCCAACCTTCATTCCAGCCTTCAACTAAAACGCCATCGAATCCATTTTTCGCAGCAAAATCAATGTATTCTTTTACATGATTAGTATTGGCAGCGTGAGTTGAATTTGGTTTCGCTTTCGAATAATCAGTAACGCCTAATTGAATTGCAGGAAAGTCGTTGGTATAAGACCAAGAACTTTTCCCGGTTATCATTTCCCACCAAACGCCAACATATTTTACAGGCTTAATCCAGGAAGTATCTTCAATTTTACAAGGATCATTTAGGTTTAATGTCATTTTTGAAGATAAAATTTCACGAGCGTCATCACTAACGATAATTGTTCTCCATGGAGAATTACTTGGACTCTGAATATGGCCTTTATCGCCTTTAGCGTCTGGTGTTAACCACGATTCGAAAATCATGTTTTTATCATCCAAATTTAAGTTCATTAGAGAATAATTGATCAATGCCGCTTCGTGCAAATTGATGTAAATCCCTTCAGCAGTTTTCATCATTAAAGCCGTTTGAACTCCCGTGTCTGAAAACCAAGTTTGAGAAGCATTTTCGGATCTATTTTTACTTGATAAATTTCGAATTTCTGATAATTTAGAAGTGGTATAATCGTATTCTTGAGTGTCATAATCTCCAGAAATCCAATTTGCAGTATGATTTCCTGTCATTGCAAATTGTGTTCTTTCTTCTTTTATTACAAAATAAACTAGATTTTTTTGTTCTGGAAATTCGTATCTAAATCCTAGTCCATCATCAAATAAACGGAAACGGATTACCAATAATCTATCAGTTGCCTTTTGATTTAAAGTTACCGCTAATTCATTGTAATGATTTCTAATTTGCGCAACTTCACCCCAAACCGGTGTCCAAGTTTCATCGAAAGTTGCCGTTTTTGAATTTGTAATAACAAAACCATTTAATAACGAGTTTTTATCATTTTTAAGTTCAAATCCTAATTTACTAGATTTAATAATTGACTTATTTTTATAGGATAATTCATAAGTTGGCGTTCCATCTTGTAATAATGAAAAGGTCATTGAAAATTGCCCGTTTGGCGATTTCAATTCTTGAGCGAAACTACTATTTATGGAGATTAATAAGACAAAAAGGACTTGAATTAATTTTTTCATTTGATATAAATTATACTGTTATTAAATTATTTGGCTCTACAACGACTTCTTTTCCATTAACAAAAACGGAAATACTTTGATTTCCTTCTAATGAAAATTTAGTTTCAGATTGGTTAATGGTAACTTTCAGAATTTGATTTCTGAAATTGATTTTGAAAGAATATCCATTCCATTCTTTTGGAATTTTAGGAGCAAAATGTAATGCATGATTTTTCACCCGCATTCCGCCAAAACCTTCTACGATACTCATCCATGTTCCCGCCATCGATGTGATGTGACAGCCTTCTTCCACTTCTTTATTGTAATCGTCTAAATCCAATCTTGAAGTTCTTAAATAGAAGGTGTAAGCCATGTCCATTTTGTCTAAAACTGCAGCTTGAATAGAGTGAACGCAGGGAGAAAGTGAACTTTCATGAACGGTAAAAGATTCATAAAATTCAAAATTTCTTTGTAATTCTTCTTTCGAGAAATGATCTTCAAAGAAGTAAAAACACTGCAAAACATCGGCTTGTTTGATGTAAGGCGAACGTAATATTCTATCCCAAGACCATTTTTGATTTATAGGTCTTTGGCTTTTATCAAGGTCAGAAACCCTAACTAATTCTTTATCTAAAAATCCGTCTTGTTGTAAGAAAACATTTAATTCTTCCGAAAATGGAAAATACATATTGTCGGCAACTTTTTTCCATGATTGCAATTCAGCATCTGAAATAGCTACTTTTTCTGAAATTCTTTTATGATCTGAAGGGTATTCCAGCGCCACTTTTTGAATTTGCTCGTAGGTATAATCCAAGCACCATTTTGCAATATAATTGGTGTAGAAATTATTATTTACGTTATTTTCATATTCATTTGGACCAGTTACGCCAAGAATTACAAATTGATTTTTACTTGTTGAAAAAGTAGCTCTTTGGTGCCAGAAACGAGCAATTCCAATCAAAACTTCCAATCCTTTTTCAGGAATATATGAATAGTCACCGGTAAATCGATGGTAGTTGAAAATTGCAAAGGCGATTGCTCCATTTCTATGAATTTCTTCAAATGTAATTTCCCATTCGTTATGGCATTCTTCCCCGTTCATGGTTACCATTGGATACAAAGCTGCACTATTGGTAAACCCTAATTTTGCTGCATTTTCAATTGCTTTATCCAATTGATTGTAACGATAGGTCAATAAATTTCGAGCTACATTTTGATCTTTTGTAGCCATATAAAAAGGAATGCAATAGGCCTCGGTGTCCCAATAAGTAGAACCTCCGTATTTTTCACCTGTGAAACCTTTTGGCCCGATATTCAATCGAGAATCTTTTCCTAAATAGGTTTGGTTTAACTGAAAAATGTTGAAACGAATTCCTTGTTGTGCTTTGATATCACCGTCAATTGTGATGTCGGACATTTCCCAAATTTTAGCCCAAGCTTGAATTTGTTTTTCTAATAATTGGTTGTAACCAATAGATTGAGCATTATTAATAACATTTACTGCGGCACTTTCTGTATCAATGTGATTTAAAGAAACTGTATATCCGCCTAGTTTTTCAATAGATACAATGTCACCTTTATTCGCATTTACAATATAATCAAACTGAATTTTCTCTGAATCAGAATGATTGTTATCCGGAATAGCATTTTGATTATTGTCATTTATGAAAATGTTATTTTGCATAAATGTAGTCGCAATAAAATGTGTTTTAAAAGTTTTCGCTGTTACAAATCCTGCATTTCCAGAATTTTTTACCGATAATGGTTCCCAGAATTTTTCTTCCCAGTTGGCATCTTCATTGGTAACTCCAGCGTCTATATAGGGTTTAAAAACAATTTTTGAGTCTTTATTTAGAGGTGTAATCTGATATTTAATAACACCTAATTCATCTAAATCTAAAGATAGAAATCGACGAATATTAACTGAAATTTCAGTGTCATTTTGCAAAGTAGCTTCAAAAGAGCGGTTGTACCAACCTTCTTTCATATTTAATTCTCTACGGAAATTATTGACTGCTTTACAAGTATTTAAATCTAGATTTTCACCATTAATTTCAATATCAATTCCAATCCAATTTGGAGCATTTAGCACTTTTGCAAAATATTCAGGATAGCCATTTTTCCACCATCCTACTTTTGTTTTGTCAGGGTAATAAATACCTGCAATATAACTTCCTTGGAATGTTTTTCCGGTATATTTTTCTTCAAAATTAGCGCGTTGTCCCATTGCTCCATTTCCAATACTGAAAAGGCTTTCAGAGGATTTTACGCTGTTTTTGTCAAATCCTTCTTCTATAATTGACCAATTGTTTGGCTTTATATAATCTTGGTTCATTTTTTTTTATTTACAGATTGAAAAATTCAAAATTTAAAGATTCTATTTTCTAAATTTTTTAATTATTCAATCATTGAATCTTTTAATTAATTAACTTCTTGATAAATTCTGTTCCTATTTGAGTAGAATCTTCAAAAATATAATTGGCTTCAAAGAGGATTTCTTTTTCGCCAATTCCAATACTGATCATCTTTGCAGAATTGGCAGCTTGAATTCCAGCTACAGAATCTTCAAAAACAATCGAATTTTCATTTTCAATCCCTAATTTTCTTGCTGCTTGCAAAAAAACCTCAGGATCAGGTTTTGCATTTGTAACATCATTTCCATCTACAATTGCGTCGAAATAATTCAATATTCCTGTTTTTTCTAATATAGGTCTTGCGTTTTTACTCGCAGATCCTAAAGCAATCTTCTGATTGTTTGCTTTCAAAAATTTCAAAATTGGGAGTATTCCCGGCAACAATTCCCTTTCATCCATTGTTACTAAATAGGATAAATAGGTTTCATTTTTTTGAATCAACCATTTGTTTTTGTCTTCTTGTGAAGCAGTCACTTTTCCTAATTCTAAAATTATATCAAGTGATCGAACTCGGCTCACTCCTTTTAAAAGTTCATTGTCATGTAATGTAAATTCGATTCCCAATTGGCTTGCTATTTGCTGCCAAGCTATAAAATGATATCTGGCAGTGTCAACAATAACTCCATCTAAATCGAAAATAAAGGCTTTCTTATTCATGGTATTCTTTAATCTGTAATGGCGTTTTTATCTGTAATTAATAAGGTACTAATTCCACCTAAAACCAAAGAAATTCCTGCCAATGTCATTGCGTGAATTGAATCATTACCTATAAGTTTATAAAGTAAATTGATTCCCCCTAGGGCTGCAACGATTTGTGGAATTACAATAAACATATTAAATAAACCCATCATAGTTCCCATTTTCTTAGGGTCTACAGCGCTTGATAACATGGCATACGGCATGGATAAAATGCTTCCCCATGAAATTCCTATTAAAATAAAGGAATAAATTAAGGTTTCTGGTTTAGAATAAAACATCATTATAAATCCAAGGCCACCTAATAATAAGGAAACGCTGTGAATGTATTTTCTGTTAATTTTTCTTTTTGCAGTGTAAAATGTTAGCAATAATGCAAATGCCATCGATGACAATCCATAAACTCCCATTGAAGAACCTACTAGATTTGCGGCATCTTGGTATTTGCCATTGGCTATATCAAAAGCTTCTGCGTCTCCTTTTTTGGATAAATCATAATTTTTTTCAATTGGTGCAGGTGCTTTATAAACATATTCTGTTAATGCTGGCGTAGCCATACTCCACATGGTAAAAAATGCAAACCAACTGAAAAACTGGATTAATCCCAATTTTTTCATAGTGGAAGGCATTCCTTTTAAACTTATAGAAATATCCTTAAAAAAATTAGCTTGTTTTTTTTCTTTTTCAAAAACGGAAATATCTTCTGGAGGATATTCTTTAGTGGTAAAAATGGTATAAAGTATACTCGCAATAAATACAAATGCCCCAATTGCAAATCCCACTTTTACAGACATTGGTAATACACCTGCTTCTGCTTCATTCGGAACACCAAATTGATCTAACATCCAAGGTAAATTACTGGCAATCCAAGTTCCAATTCCGATTATTAATGTTTGCATTACAAATCCGTAAGATCTTTGAGAATTAGGAAGTTTGTCGGCAACAAGCGCTCTAAAAGGTTCCATACTGATATTAATGGAAGCGTCTAAAACCCACAATAATCCTGATGCAATCCATAAAGTTGGTGAATTAGGCACTAAAAACAATGCTAAAGTGCTCAAAATTGCACCAATTAGAAAGAACGGTTTGCGTCTTCCAAATTTTGGATGCCAAGTATTATCGGATAAATAGCCAATTATTGGTTGAACAATTAGGCCTGTAAGTGGGGCTGCAATCCATAGCATTGGTATTGCATCTTGTTCTGCTCCTAGAGTTTGGAAAATTCGAGACATGAATCCTCCTTGTAAAGCAAAACCAAATTGTATTCCTAAGAAACCAAAACTCATGTTCCAAATTTCCCAGAAACTTAATTTACGCTTTTCCATTATCGTTTTATAAAAATGATTTGAACGATAAGCGCTTTGCTTATCAAAACTTATTTTAAATTTTCGAAGTAAAAATATAAGCTTTGATAATATGGCGTAAATATATAATTTTTTTTAAAATAAAAATAAATTGGAGTAATTTATTATGATTTTGTTGATTCTCTTTCTACTAATTCGGTTTCAATAACTTCAGTTCGGTAGTGTTCTTCAATTTCGCCTTCTTCATTTTCTATGTCTTCGGCTTCCAATCTATCGATTAGCATTTTGGCAGCTTTTGCGCCCATCTTAACACCATCTTGACCCACTGTAGTAATACTTGGAGAGGAATATTTAGAAATTAAACCATCTGTAAATCCAATAATTGATAATTCTTCAGGGATTTTAATTCCTAACCGAGTAGCTACTTTTATTGCTGTAACCGCAAATAATTCATTAACCGCAAAAATCGCTTCGGGAGATTTTGTTTTCAATAATTGTTCAATAGAATCTTCATAATGTTCTGTATCTTCTATTCGAATTATTAGGCTTTCATCTACTTTGATGTCATTGTTTTTTAAGGCATTACTATAGCCTTCAGTTCTCAATTTTCCAACACTTACGTAGTCAACTGTGGTTATTAAAGCAATTTTTTTTAGGCCTTTATCGATGAAAAATTGAGTGGCATTAAAAGCAGCTAAATGATCGTTTATTATTACTTTATCGCAAAGGATATCATTTGTAACTCGGTCAAACATTACTACCGGCATTCCTTGATTAATTACTTCGGTAATATGGTGAAAGTCTTTTTTTTGTTGGGTTTCTTTGGATAACGACATGATAAATCCATCTATATTTCCATTGGCCAGCATTTCCATATTGATTACTTCTTTGTCAAATGATTCGTCCGATAGACAAATGATCACATTGTATCCATTTTGATTGGCAACATGTTCTACACCACTAATTATGGTGGTAAAAAAGTGATGAATAATTTCAGGAATAATAATGCAAATGGTTTTAGTCTTTCTGTTTTTTAGACTTAAAGCGATATTATTTGGTTTGTAATTATAAAATTTTGCAAAAGCTTGTACTTTTTGTCTTGTATCTTCACTGATTTCCAAGCTATTACGTAATGATTTTGATACGGTTGAGATAGAGACATCGAGCTCCCTAGCAATTTGTTTTAAAGTAATTTTTTTCTTCATGAGAAAATGATAAATTTATATTTGATAATTATGTCTACTTTTTTTTAAATTATGTGTAAAATTAGGATAAATTTGACATGTAATCAATAAACTTTTCAACACTATCACGTTTTCGTAACCCTAATTTTAAGTTTTTATTTTGAAGTTGTTAAATAATGTATAAATTTATTATTCGAAGTATAAATATAAGCAAAAAAACCAATTTTTAACTTAAACAAAATGTATGAAAACAATTTACAAAAAGTTGTTATTTTTATTCTTACTACTTCCGTTTAGTGTTCTGGCTCAGAGTACTTTAAGCGGAGTTGTGCTTGATAAAACATCAGGGCAACCTTTACCAGGGGTAAATGTAGTAGTATCAGGCTCATCTAAAGGTGTTGCCACGGATTTCGATGGAAAATTTCAATTGTCAAAAGTAGTGAAAGGCGACAAAATCGTTTTTTCATTTATTGGATTTAAATCCGAAACAATTGTCTATTCCAATCAAACTTCAATTAGCGTTAGTCTTCAAGAAGATGCAAACTTGCTTAATGAAGTTGTAGTTCAAGTAGGATATGGTACAGTGAAGAAAAAAGACGCTACAGGGTCTATTACTACCGTGACTACGAAAGACTTTAACAAAGGAGCCAACGTAACTGCCGAAAATTTATTAAACGGTAGAGTAGCGGGTCTTTCTATTAATACTAGTGGTGCTCCTGGTTCAGGATCTGAAATTAGAATTCGTGGAGGAGCTTCTTTGAGTGCAAGTAACAATCCGTTGATTGTAATTGATGGTTTACCAGTTGATAATAACACTTCAGTTGGAGCAACTTCAATTATTTCTTCAATTAACCCTGCAACTATTGAATCTATTACTGTATTAAAAGATGCTTCTGCAACTGCAATTTATGGTTCTAGAGCTTCTAACGGGGTTATTATTATTACTACTAAAAAAGGAGGAAAAAATCTTGAAGTTGAGTATAACTTCCAATTGGGTATTGGTAAAAAAGTAAACCAAGTAAGTGTATTTAGTGCTGACGAATACAGAAATATTGTACGAGTTAGACAAAATCAAATTGTAGCAGCTGATCCAAGTACAGGGGTTAATTTACCAAACTTACTAGGAACTGCAAATACCAACTGGCAAGATGAAATATACAAGACTGCTGAAATGGTTGACCAATCATTAACCGTTAAAGGAAGTTTGTTTAATAAAATACCATCTCGTTTAACTTTGGGTAAAACGTATCAAGAAGGATTGCGTTTAACAAATCAATTTGAAAGAAATACAGTTGGTTTAGCTATGAACCCTAGCTTTTTGAAAGACAATTTAAAAGTGAGATTGAATGCTAACTATTCAAATGAAAAAAATAGATTTGCTGATGGAGTAGAAGGTTCTGCAATTCGTTTTGACCCTACGCAGCCGGTATATGCTCCTGCAAATACTAATTATGGTGGATATTTTGAGTATTTAGCAACTCCAAATGGTGCTCCAATAACAAATGGACCATGGAATCCAGTTGCTCAACTAATGCAAACGCACGATCATGGTACTTACAAAAGAACCTATGGAAATTTAGAATTGGATTACAAGTTACCTTTCTTTCCACAAGTAAGAGCCGTAGTTAATGTAGGATATGACAACAGTACTGGAGATCGATTAAAAACGGTTGATAGAAATAGTAGATCAGCTTACGTTAATAATGTATTAAGAGGTGTTAATGAAACTCAATCTGAAACTAAAACAAATAGATTGTTTGATAGTTACTTAGTTTATAATAAATCTTTTTCTTCTTTAGCTGTTGAAGCTACTGCAGGTTATTCTTATCAAAAATTCCAAAGAGAAAGTTATAATAGTTTTAACGTATTAAATCCAAATGCAGAAGCTCCAGATGTTACTACTTATGGAGACCAAGTATTAGTGAGTTTCTTTGGAAGAACCAATTTGACTTTTAAGGATAAATACTTAATGACCTTAACGTATAGAAGAGACGGTTCTTCAGTATTTAGTCCAGAGAATCGTTGGGGTAATTTCCCTTCTGCAGCATTAGCTTGGAAGTTAAAAGAAGAATCGTTCTTAAAAAGCTCAAAATTATTTAGCGATTTGAAATTGCGTTTGGGATGGGGTGTTACTGGTCAACAAGAAATGGGCGATGCTAGATTTTTATATTTAGAGCCATATTCAACAGGAAATAGTAATTCACAATATGTGTTTGGTACAGTTCCTTATTCAGTTGCAGTTCCAAATTTTAGAAATGTTAACATTAAATGGGAAGAGACTACCACTATGAACGTAGGTTTGGATTTTGGATTCTTTAATAATAGATTGACAGGAAGCGTTGAAGCATTCTCTAAAGTTTCTAAAAACTTATTGTCTTATGCAGCTATTTCTGATGGATCTAACTTTAGTAATGCAGGTTTCCAAAACATTGGAAGTTTAAGTTCAAAAGGGGTGGAAGTTACCTTGAATGCTGCGATAGTTAAATCTACCAATTTTAACTGGAATGTGAATTTTAATGCTACTAAATTTGAAAGAAGAATTGACGAATTGGCTTTAAATTCAGATATTTTAACAGGTGGTATTGGTGGTGGAACAGGTGGAACAATCCAAATTCATAGCCAAGGATATACTCCAAATTCATTTTATGTGTTCAAACAATTGTACGATGTAAACGGAAGACCAATTCAAGGAGCGTATGCTGATATTAATGGAGATGGAATTGTAAACAATAGTGATAGATACATTAAATACAACGGAGATCCAAACATGACTTTCGGATTTGCTTCTAATTTTAATTATAAAAACTTGGATTTCTCATTTAACATGAGAGCAAGTTTGGGTAATCATATTTACAACAACATCAATTCAGTAAGTGCTTACTATAGTTTAGTTCAAAACAATACCGTATTAGGAAATGTACCAACTTCAGTTTTGGATACTAATTTTATTCAACCTGGAAGTTTAGGAACGCAATCTGATATTTATATCGAAAATGCTTCTTTCTTAAGAATGGACAATGTAACCCTTGGATACAGTTTTCCAAAATGGTTAGATGGAAAAGCTAGTTTACGTATTAGTGCAGGTGTTCAAAATGCATTTGTATTAACAAAATACAGTGGATTAGATCCTGAGATTACTAATAATGGTATCGATAATACAATTTATCCAAGACCAAGAACGCTTTTATTTGGAGCTAATATTAAATTTTAAAACAGAAAAAAATGAAAAATCTATTTAAATTATCTTATTTAGCGGTGGCATTGTCTGTACTTTCTTGTACAAACGATTTGAATACCGTGCCAAAAGATGATGATCTATTTTTATCTGATGATTTCTTCGCTACTGAAGCTTCTTATAAACAAGGCTTGGCGGGAGTTTATGGTAATTTATCATTAACAGGAACAACAGGCGCTGGATCATCAAATATTTCGGGAATCGATGCTGGTACTAGCCAGTATGGAAGATGTCTTTGGTACATGCAAGATTTATCAACAGACGAAGTAATCTGGTCGTACGAAAATGACCCAGGAACTGCAGATATTCAAAGAACTAACTGGACAGCTTCTAACCCAATATTCAGAGGAATGTATGGTAGAGCGATGTTCCAAGTAGCATTAGTAAATGAATATTTAAGACAAACCACAGACGAAAAATTGAATTCTAGAGGCGTTTCTGCTGCTACTAAAGCGAATGTTCAAAAATACCGTGCTGAGGTTAGAGTGCTTAGAGCTTTAGCTTACTACCATATTATGGATATGTTTGGAAAAGCGGCATTTGTGACCGAAAATGATCCAGTAGGAGATTACAGAGGGCCACAATATGACAGACAACAATTATTCAATTTTATTCAATCTGAACTGTTGGCTTTAGAAAACGATTCTAATTTAGCAAATGCAAGAGCTAATGAATTTGGTAGAGCAGATAAAGGTTTAGCTTGGATGATTCTAGCTAAAATGTATTTAAACAATCAAAGTTATTTTGGTGTAGCTAAATACAATGAATGTGTTACCTATTGTAATAAAATTGTTGCAGGTGGATATTCATTAGCAACAAGCTACAGACATAATTTTATGGCTGATAGTAACACTAACAGTGCTAAAAACGAAATCATCTTTCCTATACAATCTGATGGTAGAACTACTCAAAACTATGGTCCAACAACAGTAATCATCAACGGTGAAGTTGGGTCAATAGAAGGAAATGGAGCTTACCTAGGTGTAGGTGGATGGGGTGGAGCTCTACGCGTTAGAAAAGAATTTGGAGATAAATTTGCGGATGCTTCATTTGCAAATGATGCTAGAAAAACTTTAATCACTGCAGGTAGAAATCCTATTATTACAACAATTTCTGATAGAGATAGTGGTTATGTTATTACAAAATTTACTAATAAAACTTCTACAGGAGCGAATGGTTCTGACCAAGGATTTGTAGATACTGATTTTCCATTGTTCCGTTTAGCAGACGTTTATTTAATGCTATCGGAATGTCAATTAAGAGGAGCAACAGGAGTTACTGCAACAGATGCTTTGGGATATGTTAACTCTTTAAGAACAAGAGCTAACGGACAAACTATTGCAGCTGGTAATTTAACTTTAGATTTTATTTTAGATGAGCGTTTAAGAGAATTACACTGGGAAGCTCATAGAAGACAAGATTTAATTCGTTTTGGTAAATTTACAGGAGGAAGTTACAACTGGGCATGGAAAGGAAATGGAGTAACTGGAATTGCGATTCCTGCATTCTATAATTTATATCCTTTACCAGCTGAAAGTATCGCTGCTAATCCAAATTTAACTCAAAACACAGGTTACTAAAAATAAGTTTAATAAATCAACTACTTTAAAATGAAAAATACATTTAAAATTATCATAGCTGCAATAGTATTTGCAACTTTAGGATCTTGTTCAGACGAACAAAATTACCAATTAGCTCAGGCGCAAGGGAGTTTTACCATTAAAACACCTTTAACAGGAACTTCAACAGTATTAACTCCTGCATTAGGTACTAACCCTGCCTTAACATTGACTTGGAGTGCTGCTGATTTTACAACTCCAACACAAGTTACCTATACAGTTCAAATTGCTGTTACAGGAACAAGTTTTGCAACAGTGACTGCTGCAGGAACTACTAATACAACTAACCTTACTTGGAGCGTTGCTGATTTAAACGGGGCAGTTCTTTCTGCAGGTTTAAGACCTTTCACGCAAGGAAGTATTGATGTTCGTGTAAAAGCTAATGTAGGAAGCGTAGTTCAATATTCAAACACTATTAACGTGTTGATTACACCTTACACAACTGCTTTACCAACTATTGCAGTACCAGGAAATCACCAAGGATGGTCTCCAGGAACGGCTGCTAAGTTGGCATCTGCTGGTTACGGACAAACTAACTATGAAGGTTATATTTGGTTAGATGGTGAATTTAAGTTTGTTGCTCCAGATAACGCTGGTAACTTCAATTGGGGTAATGACGACTGGGGTGATGACGGAACATTCACTAACAAATTAAAATTAACAAACGAAGTAAATTGTAACGCTGTACCTGCAGGTTACTATAGATTGAAAGCAAATACAGCTTTACTGACATATTCCCAAGAAAGAACAACATGGGCTATTATCGGAAACGGTACTCCAGGTGGTTGGGGAACTGATACTCCAATGACTTACAATCCAACTACAAGAAAATGGACTGTAACAGTAACGTTATCTGCTCAATCTGCTCCAAATGACGGAATGAAATTTAGAGCTAATGGAAACTGGACATTAAATTATGGAGATACAGGAGCTGATGGTTCACTTGACGAAGGTGGAACTAACATCAGTACTCCAGCAGGAACAAAAACAATTACTTTAGACTTAAGTAACCCAAGAGTTTACACTTACACAATCCAATAATTTATTATTATTTTATATAAAAAGGGCTTTCTATTGAAAGCCCTTTTTTAAAATATTTTAATATCATGAAAAAAATCTACTTTATTTTTTGTTTTATTAGTACCCTAGGGTTTACTCAAGTCTCTTGGCAAGGCGGAGTAACACCTGAATCCAATCAATCGGCAACTATTTTATTTGATAAAACTGGAACTGGACTTGCTGCTTACACGGGAACTATATACGCGCATACTGGCGTTACTTTAAATGGAACCGCTTGGTCAAATGTAATTGGAAGTTGGGGAAATAATACCACTCAACCCGCATTGACATTAGTTTCTGGAAATATATATAAATTAATTTTAACTCCAGCCATTCTTGGTTATTATGGGGTGTCAACTGGGGTAGTAACAAAAATCAATGTAGTTTTTAGAAGTGATTCAGGTTCAGCACAAACAGTAGATTTAGAATTGAATGTTGGGGCATTTCAATCCACATTGGTTCAACCCACACTTAATAGTACTACAGTAATAAACTCAGGAGGAAGTCTATCTATTTCTGCCAACAATACCGGTGGAAACGCAAGCTATAACTTAAAAGCAAATGGAGTAAGTATCAATACTTTGGCAAGCGCAACAACCTACACTTATACTCATTCAAATATTACAATTAACCAAAATTACGAGTTGGTTATTACATTGGGCGGAGCAACTCAGTCGAAGTTTTTCAATGTAATGGTTAATCCAGGGACTGTAAATCAAGCATTACCTTCAAACACTTTAGTAGATGGAATAAATTATAATTCAGATACGTCTAAAGCAACTTTGGTCTTAGACGCACCTGGAAAAGATTTCGTTTATGTGGCAGGAAGCTTTAATAATTATCAGCCAACGGTAAATTATGCAATGAAAAAAGATCCAACTTCTGGAAAATTTTGGTTAGAATTATCAGGACTTACACCTGGAACAAATTACAATTATCAATATTGGGTGGTAGATATGACACCAATTGCAGGTTCACCAGTATTAGTAAAAACAGCCGACCCTTATTCAACTTTGGTTTTGTCACCATTTGACGATTCGTATATTCCAGCTTCAAATTATCCAAATATTCCAACTTACCCATCTGGTCAAGAAAGAGAAGTTACGGTATTAAAAACCGGTGAAGCACCATACAATTGGCAAGCAACCAATTTCAATAAACCTAAAAAGGAAGATTTAATAGTTTACGAAGTTTTGATAAGAGATTTTGATGAAACAAGAAGTTTTCAAGGTTTAATTAATAGAATTAATTATTTCAAAAACCTAAATATAAATGCTATTCATTTAATGCCTGTAATGGAATTTGAAGGAAACGAAAGTTGGGGCTATAATAGTGTTTTTCATATGGCATTAGATAAATTCTATGGTCCAAAAGAGAAAATGAAAGAGTTTGTTGATTTATGTCACCAAAACGGAATTGCAGTAATTCTTGATGTGGCCTTAAACCATGCTTTTGGGAGAAATCCAATGAACAGAATGTGGATGAACGATCCTGATGGCGATGGTTGGGGAGGTCCAGCTGCCGACAGCCCTTATTTTAACATGGTTGCAACGCATAGTTATAGTGTTGGAAGTGATTTTAATCACCAACAATCACGTACTCAAACGTATGTAAAGCGCGTAGTAAAACAATGGATTGAAGAGTTTAAAATTGATGGATTCCGTTGGGATTTAACCAAAGGATTTACGCAAAACGCTACTGGTAGCGAGGCCAATACCAATGCTTATCAACAAGATAGAGTTGATATATTGAAAAACTACGCTGATTATTCTTGGAGCTTAGACCCAACACATTATGCTATTTTTGAACATTTAGGTGCAGATAACGAAGAAAAAGAATGGGCCAATTATCGATTATCCGAAACACCAAGTAAAGGGGTAATGATGTGGAGCGAAATGACCTATGCCTACACTCAACTTATTGAAGGGTATGCTACTGGAGCAGATATTTATAGAATTGGAAGTGATGCCCACACTGGGTTTTTAGGAAAAAGAGTGTTGGGTTATCCAGAGAGTCACGATAAAGAAAGATTAATGTATAGCGCAATGGCCTATGGAAATTCTGCCGGAACTAGCTCTCCTTTTGGAAATTTAAACAATGCTTTAGGAAGAATGTCTGCAATTGGAGCTACCTCATTATTAGTGCCAGGACCGAAAATGATCTGGCATTTTGCTGCTTTAGGTATGCAAAACTCTATTTACGATTGTAATAATGGAACTGTAAATACAGAGTCTGATCCTACACCCGGCGATTGTAAACTAAATACAAAGCCACAGCCTCAATGGACTGGAAACTGGTTAGGAGTTGCTGAAAGAGCTAAAATTTATAATGATTGGGCTAAAATGAACTCTTTAAAAATTAACGAACCAGTTTTTGAAGGAAGTTATGCTATCAGTCCTGATGGAAATAATGTAAAACAAAGAATATACATTTATGACAATGCTTTGCCGTCAACACAATTGAAAAATGTGGTGGTATTGGCAAACTTTTCTGTAGCCAATTTAACTATTGTACCCTCATTTCCGTATACTGGAACATGGTATAATTTGATGGATAACACAAGTATTAACGTAACCGATGTAAACGCTCCCATTGCTATTAATGCGGGTCAGTACTTTGTTTATGGAAATAAATTAGCAGCTTTAAGTATTAATGATAATGAAATTACTAAAACGATAAGCCTTTCTCCAAATCCAACTTCGAATTATTTTACCATAAGTGCCAACTCTACTAATGTTGAAATTTATTCTATGACTGGACAATTGGTGAAAAATTTTAAAAGCAATTTTAGTAGTGAATCACAATTTGAAATAGGCGAGTTGAACAATGGAATTTACCTAGTTAAGATTACAGACACTAACGACAGGGAAGCAACTTTAAAATTAGTTAAACAATAATATTTTTGAATTTGTTAGTTTTTATTAAGACCATATGTAGAAACATATGGTCTTTTTGTTTTGCCTAGATTTATTTATTAACACGAAAACGTTGTAGTTGCATTAATGGTGTTTTTTGATTCGTTTTTTTTCTAAATTTATATTTAAAATGTTTTAATATTAAATATTTATGAAGAAAACATATATAAGTATTGGAAGACTAATATTCCTTTTATTATTTATTTTTAATTTTGGAAAAGCACATTCTCAATCTGCAGGATTTAATAGCACTTATATTATTTTACAATTAAATGGGGGTAGTGTAAATTATTATGATTTAAATGCGACAACTTCTAACCCTGATTTCCAATCTGCTTATCTTGGAAATTATGGTCCTAATAATTCTCTAATTTTAAAAGGAGCAGAGCATAATGTATGGAAATGTTATGGTTGCGATTTGACTTCAACAAGGTTGAATTATAGAATTTATTTGACAGCTTCCCCTTCGGGTTCCTATTCAAATATTAATATACCCTATTCTTCTGGATTTAATAATGGATGTTCTGGCCAAGATCAGAAATGGAAAAGTGATGGAAATTCGATCAACTTACTTTCTGGGTTAACAATTCAGGGAAATTATACTATTGAAGTTTATAGTGATGCAAGCATCACTTGTAGTGGCGGAACTGCATTTGCATCAAATAATGGAAGTAACTATAAAGCAACATTCAACTATTTTAATAGTTCTACTTGGAACGGAACAACTTGGTCAAATGGAGCACCATCGGTTGCTTTAGACGCTATAATAGCCGAAAATTTTTCTTCAACTTCTTCTGGAGATACCGCAGGATTTACAGCAAAAACCTTAACAGTTAATTCTTCTAAATCATTTATTATTAATGATGGTCACACTATTACAGTAGCCGGAGCAATTACCAATAACAACGGTACATTCAATGTAGAAAACAATGCCAACTTAGTTCAAACAAATGTCTCAGCAACCAATACAGGGAGTATAGTTGTAAAAAGAAACAGCGCTTCCATCCAATTGTATGATTATACATTATGGAGCTCTCCCGTGGCAGGACAGAATTTAAAGTCATTTTCGCCAAATACTCTAGATAACAGATTTTATAGCTATGATTCTAGTCAAAATTTATATAGTCAAGTAAACCCTTCAAGCACGTCATTTTCACCGGCAACAGGCTATTTAATTCGTGCTCCTAATACTTGGACTGCATCAACACCAACCACTTTTAATGGTGTTTTTACAGGAGTTCCTAATAATGGGACAATAACTCTTACAGGACTTACACCGAATAAATTTTATGCAGTAGGAAATCCTTATCCTTCGTCTATTTCAGCAGCTTCCTTTATTAATGGAAATTCAACTTCTGGGACCTTATATTATTGGAGAAAGACAAACGGTGCAAATGGCACAGCTTATGCGACAAGAACCAACGCTGGTGGAACAGCTTCTGGAGGTTTAACCCCAACAGATAATATAGGTGTAGGTCAAGGCTTTATTGTAAAAACGGGAGCATCTGCTACTACTTTAAGTTTTAATAATACTATGAGAACCTCTAGCAATTCGTTAGTTTTTTTAAGAACAAATGAAGAAAGAAACAGATATTGGTTAAATCTAAACACGCCTACAGAATTTATTTGTCAAACTCTGGTAGCTTATATGCCAGAAGCAACAGCAAGCGTTGACAATGCCATTGATGGTAAATATATTAACGACGCACCTATAGCTTTAACTTCTTTAATTAATTCAGAAGAATATGCCATTCAAGGTCGCGCGTTGCCTTTTTCAACATCTGATAGTGTTCCGCTAGGTTTTAAAACCAATGTAGCCGGAAATTTCACTATTGCAATTGACCACGTAGATGGGTTTTTCATCAATGGTCAAGCTATTTTCCTTAAAGACAATTTACTTAATACAGTTACTGATTTAAGTTTAGGAAGTTACTCATTTGCTAGCGAAGCAGGCACCTTTAATTCCAGATTTGAAATTGTATACCAAAGAGTATTAGGAATTAATAATTCAGAATTTACAAGTAATAACGTGATTGTTTTTAATGATAATGGGGATATTTCAATCAATTCAGGAAGTACCGTTATGGAGCAAGTTCGAGTGTATGATGTACAAGGACGTTTGCTGGTAGAGAAAAAACAAATTAACACCACAGAAACTAAAATCACAACATCTGCCGTAAACCAAGTCTTGCTAATAGAAATTACAGCTCTTAATGGTCTTAAAGTCACAAAAAAAATAATTCAATAACTAGATACATTTAGAAACCATGAAAAAATGTTTATTGAAATTTATCGGTTATAATTTAATAATTCTATTCACTTCTAATGCAATAGCACAATTACCTGGGGACCAAAATACCTCGGGAAATCTTGAAAACACGGACAGTGTAGCACCTATAAACGATTATTTAATTCCGATGTTAGTTGCTGGAGTTTTTATTAGTTTTTATTTATTAAAAAAGAAACTAAACTCGATTAAAAGTTAATTTAATATTAAGATACAAAAAATCCCTAACTACTTGATTTATAAGTGATTAGGGATGTTTTTTGTGATACCTCCAGTCCCGAAGCTTCGGGAGAAACAGTGACACATAGATTTCATTATTTTTAGATAATATATCAGTTAAAATTTGAGGATTTTGAATGATTTTTTCAATAAAAACTTTACTTTTCATTCTTTTGATAAAGGCTTCTAAATACATCGCATCCGTTTTATTTACACATTCAAAAGTTAAAGTGACTTCCCAATCGTCTGCTATTTTAGTAAAGGAATTATTGTAAGTGTGATTGTTATGACGCTGAAGCCTCTCCGTAATATTATGTGTTTCACCTACATAATATTTGGTTTTAGATTTTGATAATAGAACATACAAAAAGTGAGGGCATATAAAGTAATTAATAACAAAAAACCCCTAATAATCAAAGGATTATCAAGGGTTTAAGTGGTACCTCCAGGGATCGAACCAGGGACACATGGATTTTCAGTCCATTGCTCTACCATCTGAGCTAAGGTACCTTGCTTAGCGGGGGCAAATATAGGGCGAATTTTAATTTATACAAAACAATTATTAAAAAAAATCAATTCGTACCTTTGCAACAACTAATTACAAATTATGCTTTTAGCTGTCGATATCGGAAATACCAGGGTTAAAGTAGCTGTATTTGAGGGAAATACCCTTTTAGAACAGTTTGATTTTAGTAATACAGAACTTCAAAATGAGCTACATTTTATTTTAAAAAAATACAAAAATGCCCTAGATATGGTTGTAGCATCTGTAGGGAATATCCTAAAAGATGCCTTTCTAGAATTTGAAAGTCAAGTAAACATTCATTTTATTTCATCTGATTTTTCTTTTCCCTTCAAAAATGGTTATTCTACTCCAAACACCCTAGGAATTGACCGAATGATTTTAGCAAGTGGCGCCGTATTAAAATACCCCAATCAAAATCGTTTGGTAGTTGACGCTGGAACTTGCATCACTTATGATTTTATTGATGAAAATGATAATTATCTAGGAGGTGCAATTTCTCCAGGAATCCGATTGAGATATGAATCGTTACATAATTATACAGCTAAATTGCCTTTATTGAAATTAGAATCGATAAATGACCAAGGTTTAGAATCCGAAAAAATACATTTCATAGGAAATTCTACTTCTGAATCAATAAATTCGGGTGTAATAAATGGCTTAATTAATGAAATTGAAGGTTTTATTTCTCAATACAAAGCGATTTATCCTAAATTTATTATAATTTTAACTGGTGGAGACACAGAATTTTTGGCTAAACGATTAAAAAATACCATATTTGCCAATTCAAATTTCCTTTTAGAGAGTTTGAACCAAACATTTCAACACAAAATCAAAAATGATTAAAAAACTTATAGTACCCGCTTTTTTATTTTTTACTTTAATTTCATTTGCCCAACAGGGAACTTCTTCACCTTATTCTTTTTATGGAATTGGCGATATAAAATTTAAAGGAACTGCAGAAAATCGAGCAATGGGAGGATTGACGATTTATTCTGATAGTATTCACTTGAATTTTCAAAATCCAGCATCTTATACCAATTTAAAATTAACTACCTTTTCTCTTGGCGGGACCTATTTAACAACGGACTTAGCTACTAATTCTCAAAATGAAAAAGCCAGAAGAACGGCAGTGGATTATTTAGCCGTAGGACTTCCTTTAGGAAAATTTGGAGTTGGTTTTGGTATAATGCCTTATTCATCAGTGGGCTACTATATTCAATCAAGCATTCCTGCAACATCTACATACCCTCAACAAATTAAACAATTTTCAGGCACTGGAGGGTTAAATAAAGTGTTTTTTGGTGTTGGATATGCAGTGTCAAAAAAATTAAGTGTAGGTATAGATTACAGTTATAATTTTGGAAAAATTGAAACTTATTCTTTACGATTTATAGAAGGGCTACAATATGGCTCAAGAGAAAAAAATCTATCCGACATTACTGGAAGCACTTTAACTGCGGGTGTTAATTATAACACAGAAATTAATAAAAAACTTAATGGATTTGCAAGCTTAACGTTTTCAACAGATTCTAAATTAAGTTCAACAAACTCTAGAAATATCGGGACCATTCAATATTCTTCGTCAGGAGCTGAAATTCTTGTTCAGTCCTTAGAGGTTGATGTTGACAATACAAACATTACTTTACCTTCAAAATTTTCATTTGGTTTTGGGTTAGGACAAACCAAAAAATGGATGCTTGGAACGGAAATTACATTCCAAAAAAGCAGTAATATGGGGAACAGATTCAATGATATTAATAATGTAAATTTTGAAAATTCATTAAGATATTCACTAGGAGGGTTTTATATTCCAAACTATAATTCCTTTTCAAAATATTATGAAAAAATTATTTATAGAGCTGGTTTAAGATATGAAAATACAGGACTTATAATTAATAAAACTGCAATAAAAGAATATGCTGCTACTGCTGGTTTAGGGTTGCCGCTAATTGGAGTATTTTCAAATATTAATATTGGTATGGAATATGGACAAAGAGGAACTACTTCAGCTAATTTAGTTCAAGAGAATTATACTAATATCACCATTGGTCTTTCCCTTAACGATAAATGGTTTCAAAAAAGACGCTACTATTAGAATTAATATTATTCTAATTTGAATTTTATTTCAGATTTAAAATCGTCCTGAATTATGACTTTCAATAAATTCAAAATCGGAAATTTTGGTCTTTTACTACTTATGGTAATAGCTCAATTATCTTGTGAAAGTAATTTTAAGGAAGTTCAAAAGCAAAATTTTTCTGAATTTGCTCCTAGTGGTGAAGCCGATGATTTCAATATGAAATATACCGATTCAGGTAGAATAAAATCGATATTGATAAGCCCTAAAATGTTAGATTATGCATCGGTTACTTACCCGTTTACCGAATTTCCAAAAGGGATAAACGTAACTTTATTTGATGTAAATAATAAAAAAACATTTGTTACTTCAAATTATGCAGTATCCTATAAAGTACCCAACTTAATAGATTTGCAAGGAAATGTGAAAATTACAAATGAAATGGGACAGGTATTAGAAACTTCTCAATTGTATTTCGATCAAAAAAATGAGTGGTTTTATACTGAAAAAAAGTTTAAATTTACAGACCCGAAAGGAGTTTCCTATGGTGAAGGAATTGATTTTAGCAAAGATTTTAAAATCGTAAATTCTCAAAGCATCACCGGAGAAATTGATCAGGCAAATTAAAAATTATTTATATGAATTATTTAAAATATACCCAATACGTTTATCTTTTTGCAGCTGTATTTTTTATTTACAAAGCAATATCAGTTTGGAGCGCTGAAACCGACGAGCATTTTCTATTTTTAGGAATTGCTTTATTATCCGTTTTTATGTTTTTCTTTAGAAGAAAATTCGCTAAAAAATTCGAAGCAAGAAACAATTCAAAATAATTTATGGAAATCACAATTATCATTATCTGTTTGATATTATGTGCGTTTTTCTCGGGAATGGAAATTGCTTTTATTTCTTCCAATAAAATATATCTTGAAATTGAAAAAAAACAAGATAATTTTCTTTCTCAAATACTTTCTAAACTAACCGAAAAACCGTCTCAATTCATTGCTACAATGCTTATTGGAAATAATGTAGCATTGGTGGTTTATAGTTTTTTCATGGGCGATCTCATAATGAGATGGTTTGTAACTTTAGGAATAGAATTCTCTAGCTTAGTAAATTTATTGATTCAAACGGTACTTTCAACCTTGATTGTTTTGATTACCTCTGAATTCCTACCAAAAGTATTTTTCCAAATTTACGCCAATAGTTTTGTTAAGTTTTTCGCAATTCCTGCCTATTTTTTCTACCTCGTTTTTTATGTGGTTTCTACATTTATTATGTGGATTTCAGACACCATTTTAAAACGCTTTTTTAAAACTGAAGGTGATTTTGTGCCTTTGTTTTTCAGTAAAATAGAGCTTGGAAATTATATTTCGGAGCAAATGAACCATTTTGAGGACCACGAAAATGTTGATTCTGAAATTCAAATTTTTCAAAATGCTTTAGAATTTTCAGCAGTAAAAGCTAGAGATATAATGACGCCAAGAACTGAAATATCAGGAGTTGATATCCTCGATTCTGTCGACGATTTAAAGGAAATGTTCATTAAAACTGGCTATTCTAAAATCATGGTTTACCAAAATTCTTTGGATGATTGTATCGGATATGTTCACTCTTTTGAATTGTTTAAAAAACCTAAAACAATAAAATCAATATTGATTCGAGTAGAATATGTGCCTGAAACTATTTTCATAAAAGAAGCGTTAGATTTGCTAATTAAAAAAAGAAAAAGTGTTGCCGTAGTTTTAGACGAATATGGAGGAACAGCTGGAATAATTACTATTGAAGATATTGTAGAAGAGCTTTTTGGTGAAATTGAAGACGAACACGATTCAGAAGAAATTAGAATTGAGCAAGAAATTGAAACAGGCGTTTTCCTATTTTCAGCAAGATTAGATGTAGATTATATCAATCAAACCTACAAACTTAATATTCCTGAAAGTGATTCCTATGGAACTTTAGGCGGATTTATAGTAGATTATACCAAAGAAATTCCTCAAAAAGGAAATAAAATAAGTATTGGAAACTATAATTTTGTTATTGAAGAGGCTTCAAATAATAAAATCGAATTGGTTAAAATGTCTATAATTGACTAATATTATAAAAAATAAGGTAATTTATTGCAAAATATAACTTTACAACTATTATTATTAAATAGATAATTGTATTTTCGCAGACAGAATTTTAAATAACAAAATAAAAAATGGCAGTTTTACAAAAAATCAGACAACGTTCACTTCTTCTTATATTAGTAATAGGGTTTTGTTTATTAGCATTTATCATTGGCGATCTTTTTAATAATGGGGGTCTTTCAAGTTCTTCAAAAGATGTAGGAAGTATTAATGGAAAAGGAATTTCATTTGAAGATTTCAGAATAAAAGTTAGTAATGTAGAAAAAAGTGGGCAAGGAGCTACTTCAACTCAAGCTGCAAATAGAGTTTGGGATCAGGAGGTTTCAATAGCTTTATTAACAGCTGAATTCGAAAAACTTGGAATCAGAGTTGGTGAAAACCACATTATGGAGATTTTTAAAGCGGATCAAAATATCGGTCAAAACCCAACATTCTTAAATGCTGCCGGAAAATTTGATGTAGCAAAATTTAAAGAATTTTTTAAAGCAAATCCTGATCAAGCTCAGAATTTAAAAGATAGAGAAAAAGACGCAACTTTAAATGCAAAGTTTCAAATTTATAATTCTTTAATTAAAGCTGGAGTTTACACCACTGATAGTGAAGGAAAATTTAAATACGGAATGGAAGCTAACAAAGTTAACTTTGATTATGTTTCAGTTTTATTCTCATCAATTAAAGATAGTAATGTAAAAATTTCTGACGAAGAAATTACAAACTACATGAAAACGAATGAGAAAAAATACAAAGCTGAAGAATCTCGTGAAATCCAATATGTTTTAATTGAAGATAAAGCATCTCCAGAAGATGAAAATGAAGTAAAAGCTTCTGTTAATGCATTACTATCTTCTAGAATTGTATACAATCAAGCAAGTGGAAAAAATGACACATTGCCTGGATTTAAAGGGGCGAAAGACGCAATTGAATTTGTAAATGCTAATTCAGATAAGCCTTACGACTCAACTTATATAGCTAAAAAAGATTTGCCAGCTCAATTTTCCGATGCGTTGTTTAACTTGGCTCCAGGTGAAGTTTTTGGACCTTATATTAATAGTAATTATGTATGTCTTTCTAAATCTTTAGGAAGAAAAGCAGGTGCAAATGCAAAGGCTTCTCATATCTTAATTAGTTATGAAGGTGCTCAAGTGCCTAATAAAAAGGAAAAGCGTACGAAAGAACAAGCGAAAGCAAAAGCTGAAATGTTATTTGCACAAGTTCAAGCAAATCCGTCTAGTTTTATGATGGTTGCCTTAATGAATTCTGATGATTCTTCTTCTCAACAAGGAGGTGATTTAGGTTATTTCGCTCAAGGGCAAATGGTTAAACCGTTCAACGATTTCGTTTTCTCTAATCCTGTTGGAAAAATTGGATTGGTTGAAACTGATTTTGGTTTCCATATTATTAATGTAACAGATAAACAAGATGCTGTACGTTTAGCAACTATTGCTCAAAAAATTGAGCCTTCTGAAGCTACTTCTGATAAAATTTACACTACTGCTGTAAAATTTGAAATGGATGCTACTGAAGGTGATTTTGATAAAGTAGCTAAAGTTGCAAAACTTCAAACAAACCCTACCATTAAAGTAAAAGTAATGGACGAAAATTTCGGAATATTAGGAAACCAAAGACAAATTGTTCGTTGGGCTTTTGAAGGCGAAACTAAAATTGGAGATGTGAAAAGATTTGAAGTTCCTAATGTTGGAAATGTAATTGCAAAAGTAAAAGCAGTGTTTGAAGCTGGTTTAACTCCGATTGCAGATGCTAGACCAATGATTGAACCAATCTTAAAAAACAAGAAAAAAGCTGAAATGATTAAAGCTAAAATGAAAGGCGCTACTTTAGAAGCTATTGCTGCTGCAAATAAAACTCAGGTAAAACCAGCTATTGATGTAACTCTTGAAAACCCAACTTTACCAGGTGTTGGTCAAGAAGCAAAAGTGGTTGGAACAGCTTTCGCATTAAAAGGAGATAAAATTTCGGCACTAATAGATGGTAATTTAGGAGTTTATGTAGTGAAAACCAAAACGGTATTTACTGCTCCAGCTTTGAAAAACTATACTGATTATGTAGCAAAATTAAAATCTCAAAATGCTTCAGCTTCTGGAAGAATTATTCCAGCATTGAAAGTTGATGCTAAAATTGAAGATAACAGATCGCAATTTAACTATTAGAAATAGTTTACCTAATAAAAAAACCCGTCAATTTATTGACGGGTTTTTTTGTAAATAATACTCTCGGTTATAAAATCATATCTTTATAAGAAATAATAGTTTTGTAACCTATATTCTCAAAATATGAAGTTGGGTTTTCCTTTGAAACCGACATTACAAAATCGCCGCCCCAAGCGCCTAAACTCTTTACCGAACCCTCAAAATCAGGAAATAAACTCTCTTTTACCGTTGGAAGTTCAAGTATTTTACTCATTACTCTTTCGTGTTTGTCTAGCAAATTGCAAAATTTTTCCAATGAATTAGAATTTAAAACGGAAGTAGTAATTTCGTTTATTATTGAAAAATCAACATCCAAATTCTTCTGATTTTTATAATAATTTTCAATCGCCGTTTTGCTACTTTGCTTCTTATTTAAGTATACAAAATAAATGCTATCCCTAAATTTAGGATTAAAATTTACTTTTTCAATTATAGGTAAACCATTTTCTAATTCGTATAAAACAGGGGTATCATTTTGAGCACATGCAATATCATAACCACTTCCACCAAAACTATTATTAAGCAATTTAAAAGCATCTATTTGTAACCATTGCGCAATATTGTTAATTAAGGTCGATGAGGTTCCTAAACCCCACAATTTTGGAAATGTAAGTACTGTAGAAATTGAATAACCTAAAGAAGAATCTAAGAAACCGGAGTTTAATAAATAAGCTTCATGTAAAATCTTAATTAATGTGCCTCTTTTCGATGAAACGGGTGAAGTTTTAAAATTAATAATCTCGTTAAATGAAATAATTTCTTCAAACCAAATGCTATTATCAAAATCAAAACTTGTCCAATAAATTTGACCTAAGTCGCCCGAAGAAACTTTTAAATATTGACCAAATTTTGTTGGCAATGCCAAACTTTTTGCTCCGTCAAGAACTAAATATTCGCCTGTAATTAATAGTTTCCCGTTACTGTAAAAAGTTTTTTTCATTTTGTTATTGCAAGATAAGAAGCAATCTATTTTCTTAATTTCTCAATATAATCAACAGCTGCCGAGTGAGAAACTACGGTATCTTTAAAGTGATTTTTTATTAAAACCCGTTCTTCATCAGTTACCTGAAATTGATTTAATATATTGTTGAGGTGCATTTTCATATGCCCTTCCTGAATTCCTGTTGTAGTTAAAGAACGCAAAGCGGCAAAATTTTGAGCTAATCCGGCAACAGCAACTACTTTCATAAGTTCTTTTGCGGATGGTTTTTCTAACATTTCTAGGGACAATTTCACCATCGGATGTAAAGAAGTTAATCCGCCAACAGTTCCTAAAGCTAATGGAATTTCTATCCAAAAACTGAAAATTCCATCATCAATTTTTGCGTGAGATAAACTAGAATAGCTTCCATTTCTAGCTGCATATGCATGAATTCCTGCTTCTACAGCGCGAAAATCATTTCCAGTTGCTAAAACAACAGCATCAACTCCGTTCATAATTCCTTTATTGTGAGTTACTGCTCTGAAAGGCTCTACCTCTGCAATTTGAACTGCTTGAACAAATTTTTCAGCGAAAACTTCAGGGTTCTCAATATTTTTATCTGCTAATTCTGCTACTAGACATGAAACTTCAGCTCGAACAATACAATTAGGAACATAATTCGACAAAATACTCATCACGACTTCAATATTTTTCTCAGTTTCAGAAAAATTACTATTGTTACTAGCTTCTTCTTTGAGTGTTTTTGCAAATTGTTCTAAGCACGAATTAATAAAGTTGGCACCCATTGAATCTTTCGTTTCAAAAGTAGCGTGCAACTGATAGTAATTTGGAATTAGTTTGGTTTTATTTCTAAGTTCAATGGACAGAATTCCACCGCCTCGTTTTTGCATATTTTTGGTTACGCTCTCGGTAGTTTCGTATAATTTAGGTTGTAATTCCTTGAAAAATCTTTCTAATTTTTCTAAATCACCATTATATATAAAATGAACTTGACCAATTTTTTCAGTATTTAAAACGGTCGCTTTGAATCCACCACGTGTTGACCAATATTTTGCCGATTTTGAAGCTGCAGCCACAACCGAACTTTCCTCAATTGCCATTGGAATAGTTTTATATTTTCCATTGATTAGAAAATTGGGAGCAACGCCTAAAGGCAAATAAAAATTTGTGATCGTATTTTCAATGAAATCATCATGCAATTGTTGGATTTTCGAATCGGTATTCCAATATTTTTTTATAATAGAAATAGCTTCATTCGAATCAGAAAAATAGGTAGTTGCAATCCAATTTATCTTCTCTTCTTTTGACAATTTTGAAAATCCGGCAATGGCGTTATTCATCTGTGTAAATTATTAATTCATGCAAATATACATTTTCAACAATTCTAATAAAATAAGTAGCGTATGAAATTACATTTTATGAAAAAAAAGGTGGTAATTTCAGAAATTTTCACTAAAATTGAATGTTTTTTAAAAATACTAATTATGAAATTTATTTACAGATTAACTTTATTAGTTCTATTCGCCACTTTTTCAGTTTTAGGCCAACAAAAAATAACCATTGAGTCTATATATTCAGGTGCTTTTAGAGCAAAAGGAATGGATGATTTACAAGCATTAAAAAATACAAATCAATATACTGTTTTGAATTTTGATCGTGCCTCAAGAAGTTCTCAAATTGACTTGTACGATTTTGCAACTCTTAAAAAAGTGGCTACTTTAATAGATTCTAAAGACCATAAAGCTCTTGAAGGAATTGACAGTTACACATTCAGTTCCGATGAAAAAACAATTTTAATTGCTAATAATTCTGATCAAATATTTCGTCATTCTTTTGTTGCTAGTTTTTTTTTATATGATATAGCTTCCAAAAAATTAACTCCTTTATTTGATTATAAAATTCAAGAACCTACCTTTTCACCTGATGGAACTAAAATTGCTTTTGCAAAAGAAAATAACCTGTTTATTTATGACATTGCTTCTAAAATAACCAAGCAAATAACTTCAGATGGTAAGAAAAATGCAGTTATCAATGGAATTACGGATTGGGTTTACGAAGAAGAATTTGCATTTGTAAGAGCATTCGACTGGAGTGGAGACAGCAAAAAACTAGCTTATATTCGATTTGATGAAAGTCAAGTTCCAGAATTTTCGATGTCAATGTTTCAAAAGGATTTGTATCCTAAAATAGAAACATTTAAATATCCAAAAGCAGGTGAAAAAAATTCGGAAGTTTCCCTTCATATTTATGATGTTGCTTCTGCAAATACCAAAAATATCGACTTAGAAAAGTACTCCGATTTTTATATCGCTAGAATGAAATGGACAAACGACAGCAATGTTCTTTGTGCTCAAATATTAAACCGTCATCAAGATAATTTAGATTTACTTTTTGTAGATGGAACTTCAGGAACTACAAAGGTTGTTTTGAATGAAAAAGACAAAGCCTATGTTGATGTAACAGATAATCTAACATTTTTAAAAGACAATAGTTTCATTTGGACAAGTGAAAAAGACGGTTTCAATCATATTTATTTATATGATAAAAACGGAAAACTTAAAAATCAAGTTACCAAAGGAAATTGGGAAGTAACGAATTACTATGGTTTTGACGAAAAAAACCAAACTATTTTTTATCAATCTGTAGAAAACGGTTCTATCAATAGAGACGTTTACAGAATTGGATTAAATGGCAAAAACAAAGTTAGATTGTCATCTAAAACAGGAACAAGCAACGCTACTTTTAGTCCGAATTTTCAATATTTCATCACTACTTTTTCAAATGCAACACAGCCAACTACCTATACTTTAAATGATGCTAAAAACGGAAAAGAAATTCAAGTAATTGAAAACAATGAAGCTTTAGCAAATAAAATAAAAGCATATAACTTGCCTTCAAAAGAGTTTTTTGTTTTAAAAACAGAAAAAGGAAATGAATTGAATGCTTGGATTTTGAAACCTAAAAATTTTGATCCTAATAAAAAATACCCAGTATTTATGTACCAATATTCAGGTCCAGGATCGCAACAAGTTAATAACGATTGGAACTCAACTGACGATTATTGGTTCATGATGTTAACACAACAAGGTTACATTGTAGCTTGCGTTGATGGACGTGGAACAGGATTTAAAGGAGCCGATTTCAAAAAAGTAACGCAAAAAGAATTAGGTAAATACGAAGTGGAAGACCAAATTGATGCTGCCAAAGTAATCGGGAATTATCCGTTTGTAGATAAAACAAGAATCGGTATTTTTGGCTGGTCGTATGGTGGTTTTATGGCTTCCAACTGTATTATGAAAGGGAATGATATATTTAAAATGGCGATTGCAGTTGCTCCCGTTACCAATTGGAGATTTTATGACAGTATTTACACCGAAAGATACATGCAAACTCCAGCTGAAAACTCAAGTGGATACGATGAAAACTCTCCAATTAATCACGTTGATAAATTAAAAGGTAAATTTCTTTTAATTCATGGTTCCGGTGACGATAATGTTCATGTACAGAATTCAATGCAAATGATGGAAGCATTAATTCAAGCCAACAAACAATTTGATTCCCAAATTTATCCTGACAACAATCACGGAATTTATGGTGGAAAAACAAGAATTCAGTTGTATAATAAAATGACTAATTTTATTTATAACAATTTATAATAGTATATTTAACGTTTTATAATTAATCAAAAATCAACCAAACTAAATTAACTAATAACAAAAAAATGAGTGAAAAAGTAGTAAAATCGGCACATCCAAAAGGACTTTGGGTATTATTTGGAACAGAAATGTGGGAGCGTTTCAATTTCTACGGAATGCGAGCAATCTTAACCTTGTTTTTAATCAATTCATTAATGATGAAAGAAGCAGACGCTTCAATTATTTATGGAGGATTTTTAGGACTTTGTTACTTAACACCAATGTTAGGTGGATTTATTTCTGATCGTTTCTTTGGAAATAGAAACTGTATTTTATTGGGCGGTTTAATGATGGCTGCGGGACAATTTATGTTGTTTACAAGTGCAAGTGTATTTGGAACAAATTTAAGTTTGGCAACCACTTTAATGTGGTCAGCATTAGGAGTTATCATTTTTGGAAATGGTTTCTTTAAACCAAATATTTCTTCAATGGTAGGAAGTTTGTATCCAAAACAAGAAAAAAGTAAATTGGATACTGCCTTTACGATTTTCTACATGGGGATCAATTTAGGTGCATTTTTAGGTCAAACAATTTGCCCATTAGTTGGAGACGTTGTCGATGGAGGTGGAGTTAGAGATGTACATGCTTTTAAATGGGGTTTCTTAGCAGCATCAATCGCTATGTTAATCGGAACATTAGTGTTTTATGTACTTAAAAATAAATATGTTGTAACTCCAGAAGGAAAACCTTTAGGAGGATTACCTTCTAAAAATGAAGCCTCAGATTATGAAGAAGGAGAAGCTCAAAAAGCTGTTTTCTCAACTACTTCATTAGTGGTTGCAGTTTTTGCTTTCATTGGGTTGTTCTTCACATTTCAATATTTATTAGACGGTGATAATTTTATAAAAACAATCATTTATCCAATTATTTACGCAAGTGGAATTACGCTTGCCGGATTGATTATTTCTGATAGTTCTTTAACTAAAATTGAAAGAGATAGAATTTTGGTTATCTATATTGTTGCCTTTTTTATCATCTTTTTCTGGGCCGCATTCGAACAAGCAGGATCTTCATTGACCTTCATCGCCGACAATCAAACCGACAGAACTTTTATGTTTGGATGGAAAATGCCAGCATCCATGATTCAAGTATTTAACGGAGTATTTGTATTTGCATTTGCATTGCCATTTAGTATTTTATGGGATAAATTAAGAGCAAGTGGAAGAGAGCCAATTTCACCAGTAAAACAATCAATCGGATTAGGATTAATAGCTGTGAGTTATTTTATAATAGCTTATAATGTAAAAGACCTAGGTAATAGCGGACTTTTAGGAATTAAGTGGTTAATATTATTGTATTTAATTCAAACATTTGCTGAATTGTGTTTATCACCAATCGGATTATCATTAGTAGGTAAATTATCTCCAAAACGTTTTGCCTCTTTATTGTTTGGAGTTTTCTTCTTGTCAAATGCCGCAGGTTATGCATTAGCAGGAACTTTAGGGTCTATTTTACCAGCTACGGGAGAAAAATTTGTGAAAGCTCAAGAACTAGGAGTTGATTTACAAGGAGTTTTAAACAAAACAATCGTTCCTACTGCAGATCAATTGAAGATATTAGCTGACAACCAAATTAGTGCAGTAAATCCATCATTTGTAGGTTTTGAAATTCATAACCTTTTCGAATTTTTCATGGTATTTGTTGTGCTAACAGGAATTGCTTCAATAACTTTATTTGCATTAACACCAATGTTGAAAAAAATGATGCACGGCGTTCGTTAATCATTCTAAAATATTTTATACCTTTCAAACCTACAAGAATTCTTGTAGGTTTGTTTTTTTAATAAATAAATAAAAATGGCACAAGATTTAACATTAGAACAAATTCAAAACTTCAAAGGAAAATATCCAAAACAACTTTGGTATTTATTTTTCAGTGAAATGTGGGAACGTTTCAGTTTTTATGGAATGCGTGGAATGCTAGTAATTTTCATGGTAAATCAGTTAATGATGAACGATGAAGTGGCTAATTTACAATACGGAGCTACGCAAGCTTTTGTTTATGCTTTCACTTTTATTGGAGGACTTTTTGCCGATAAAATATTGGGATATAGAAAATCACTTTTTTGGGGAGGTTTACTAATGATTTTAGGAAGTGTAATTTTAGCAATTGACCCAAAACAATTTTTCTTTTTTGGAATAAGTTTTACCATTATTGGAACTGGTTTTTTCAAACCTAATATTTCAACAATGGTTGGAAAATTATACAAAGATGATGACAATAGGAGAGATGCTGGGTTTTCTTTATTTTATGCAGGGGTTAATTTGGGTGCTTTAATAGGCGGTTATTTGTGTATTGCTGTTGCAAATGGATCAATGTTTTCATCTATAATTCCAGAACATTTAAGATGGAATGTTGCCTTTGGATTCGCCGCAGTTGTAATGCTAATCAGCTTATTGACATTTGTGCAAACACAAAAAAGTCTTGGAGAAATAGGTATATCACCATTATTAGATCTTACTGATTCTAAACGAAAAACGTATGAATATTTAACTTATATCGGTTCAATATTAATTATTCCAATAATAATTCTTTTAGTTTCAAATTCAGAATATACCGATATTTTTATGTTTATAATTGGACCTTGTTCCATTCTATATCTGATTTATGAAATGAGAAATTTCTCATTATCAGAAAATAAAAAATTAATTGCAGCGTTAGTTTTTATTGTCTTTTCCATTTTCTTTTGGGCATTTTTTGAACAAAGCGGTGGGTCACTGAGTCTTTTTGCTGCCAATAATTTGAATAATACCGTGCTTGGAATTCCACTAGATCCTAACGGAGTAAATAATTCAGCAAATTCTTTATTTGTGATTATTTTCGCAGCATTAGTTGGAATGGTTTGGCTTTGGTTGGGTAAATTTAAAATGGAACCCAATACAATCGTTAAATTTGGATTGGCATTTCTTTTTCTTGCAGGAGGATTTTGGATATTTTATTATACTAAGTTTTTCGCTGATGCAAATGGAATGACGTCACTAGATTTATTTACATTTGGATGGTTTGTAATTACCTTTGGCGAATTGTGTTTGTCGCCAATAGGAATGTCGATTATGACTAAATTATCTCCAGCTAAATTACAAGCTGTAATGATGGGAATGTGGTTTCTCGCAAGTGCTTATGGTCAATATTTCGCAGGTTTATTAGGCGCCAATATAGCAAGTGCATCAGAGAATGCTTCTAATGTAGACAAACTCAATATTTATGCCGATGGGTATCAACAACTAGCAATTTATGCATTAATAGCAGGAGTAATTTTAATATTAATTTCACCTTTTGTAAAAAAATTAATGCAAGAAGTCAAATAAATTTCCGATATTTCGGAACTATTTAAAGATATTAATTTAATATTCATTGAAATGAAAAAAACACTTATAGCATTATTGTTTATTCTTACTTCTTATGCAGTTGATGCACAAGAGTTAGTTTGGAATAATAATCTTAAAAATTCTATTGAAATTTCTAAGAAAACTAAAAAACCATTATTACTTTTCTTTACAGGAAGTGATTGGTGTGGATGGTGTATCCGACTTCAAACAGAGGTTTTTAAAACACCAGAATTTGTAAAATGGGCGAATGAAAATGTTGTTTTAGTGGAATTGGATTTCCCAAGAAGAACCGTTTTAGCTCCAGAAATCACTGAGCAAAACAATCAATTGCAACAGTTTTTTGCCGTTCAAGGATATCCAACAGTATGGTTTGTAAATGCAACTTTAAATGAAGGAAAAGTTAATATTGACAAACTAGGAAGCACAGGTTATTTGGCCGGAGGACCTAAAGTTTGGCTAGAAACTGCCAATGGTATTTTGAAAAAGAAATAAAATTAGTTCACTCTATAAAATCCCTTTTCGGCAGTAGCATGAAAAGGGATTTTCTTTTTTATGCAAATGGATTTCCAAAGATTGATATTCGTTTTATAATTGGAGGCATCCGCAACAATTAATTCCGGACGGTTTACTTGAATTAATCGCTCTAAATTTATTTTAGGTGATTGTCGTAAAATTACAATATCGGGATTTATTTCTTTTGAATAAATGCCAAAACTATCAATAACCATTATCTTTTTATCTTTGAAATAATACAAATTTTGAATTTTATTTATTCTAGTTATTGAGCTGTTATTTGTAATTAAGTAGGATTTTAAAGAAGTATTTGATGCTAGTTTATCAATAGTTTTTTCATTACCAAAAACCATTACTTTATCTCCATTTCTTTCTGTTATTAATGTGTTTTTCCAACTATTAAAAACAATAAATTCCTGTTGGTTTTGAATTTTCCAACGGGTAATTAACAATGTAGTTTGCAAAAGCAACAAACTAAATAAAGCAACTACAATTTTAGGATAAGTTGGTTTTTTAAATAAAATTACAAAGGCAATTATTAGAAGGTACAAGCAAATTAAAGTTTGCCAATTTATGGGAATGTCCTTTATAATAAATTGCTCAAATGAAGCTACCCAGTTGATAATTTTGTTTAAGAAAAAGATACAAATTTCCAATGATTTCATTGTTATCATTGGAACTAAATCAAAAGCTGCCATTACCATTACGAGAACCCCCAAACCCATAATGATAATTAAAAAAGGAATTATTATCAGATTAGTAATAAAAAACAAAACCGGAAATTGATGAAAATAATAAATACTTAATGGGAAAGCTCCAATTTGCGCTGCAAAAGAGACTGTTAAAATCTCCCAAAAATAAGTTACGATTTTGTTTTTTGGAATCCATAAATCGGAAATTAAAGGCTTTAGCCACAAAATAAAAAATAAGGATAGGTAACTTAATTGAAATCCAACATCAAATAAAAAGGAAGGTTGAAAAAACAAAATTAGAAACATAGATACCAATAAAGTATGAAAAATATTGGTGCTTTTTTTCAAATACATTCCCACAGCAACAAAAGAGAACATAGTTACCGACCGAACCACAGAAGGTGAAAGCCCCGCCAAAATTGCAAATCCCCAAAGGCAAATTATTATCGTTAGTAATCGAATTGTATATCCTAATTTATTTTTTGGTAAGGGATTTAATAAAAATGTAAGGAAAAGCAAAATAAATCCTACATGCAATCCGGAAACCGATAGTATGTGAATTGCTCCTGCGTATTGATAATCTTTTATTATTTCCTTTGAAATATCTTGTTGTTGTCCTAAGATAAGAGCGCTAACAACTTGTAATTCGTCTTTTGAAAAATTACTTTTTTTAAGGTTGTTTATTATTTTATTTCTAAGATAATCTGAATAATACCAAATGTTTTTATCAATTTTATCACTAACTTTAATGGTATTTGTGTTGGTGTAAATTTGAGCAAATATGGATTTATTATTCAAATATCTGCCATAATCAAATTGGTTTGGATTTAGTGATTTGTTACTTAAAATGCACTTTCCATAAATTTGAATGTTATTTCCAATGTGTATTTTACAATTATCTTGAGTTTTATGAATTTGTAGTAATATTTTTCCTGAACACGATTTATTATCTATTCGTTTTACTAATCCGATGTATTTATCAATTGAAGAACTCCCTTTTAATTTTTCCCGCAAGACCAATTCTACATAATGATAATCAGTTTCGTTTTTTATTAAATGCACATAGTTTTCCTTGTCGTAAAATTCATTATTTATTACCTGAGTGCAGGATCCAATTTGAAAAAATAATAAATACGTTGCAAATCCAAAATATATTTTTTGAATAAAATCTCTCTTTGATAAATATAAAGTGACAATAAATGGAACGAAAAATATTCCTGTAATTATGAATGAGGTAGTTGGATTTGGGTTGAAGTAGTATGAAAATACAATTCCCAATATAAACCAAAATGTTATTTTCATTAAAGGAAATTGAAGTATTTTCATTCTCCTAATGTAGTCAATTTAATCTTACTAAAACGAAGAATAAATTCTGTTTACTTGAGCGAAAGTTCTTTTGTAATAAGGTTCTTTTGTGGAAGATATAATCACACCTTTTGAGGTTGCTGAATGGATAAATTTAATCTCGTCTTCCAAAACTTCCACAACCATTCCCACGTGATTAATTATTTTTCGACCATTAGTTTTAAAGAAAATTAAATCCCCTTTTCTAACTTCATCAGGATTTAAAACAGACCCTAAAGTTGACATTTCATTGGATGATCTAGGCAGAACAATGTCGAATTTACTAAAAGTAAAAAACATTAATCCAGAGCAATCAAAGCCTTCAGGACTTGAACCGCCGCTTCTATAATTTGCTCCTAAATTTTCTGAAGCAGCATTAATCAATTGCTCTACTAAGTAACTTGAATCAGAAGTATTAATAACAAAATCTTCTGAATTTTCATCTTTACTTAACCTGCTTTTTATGTCTTTTTTTGGAGATATTTCTGTAATTACGGGTTCAATTTTTTCAACAACTTTCTTTTTTTTCTTTTCAGGTTTTGCATTCGCAACCACCTCAGGCTTTTTATACAAACCTTTTTTTTCTGCTTCAGATTTAGACGTAACTATCACTGAAGTTGTTTTACAACTCGTAAATACTAAGAATAAAAGGAAAAGTGAAATGAGATTTCTCAAGGATATTTTTTTTGCAAATTTATGCAATTAATTCTAATCAGATTTTTTGCAAATTACTTACAATGAGTTTTGCCGTTTTTTGGCTTGCACCGCTACCGCCTAATTTCATTTCAAGAGAGTTGTAATTTTCTAGAATTTCACTTCTGTATTTTAAATCTAAAAGTTTTTGAAGTTCGATTTTTAGTGAATTAGAATTTAAATTTTCTTGAATTAATTCGGTAACTACTTCTTTATCCATAATTAAATTTACAAGTGAAATGTATTTTAAAGTTACAATTCTTTTAGCAATTTGGTAGGAAAGCCAACTCCCTTTATAACATACAACCTCGGGAACTTTAAAAAGAGCTGTTTCCAAAGTTGCCGTTCCAGAAGTTACTAATGCAGCGTAAGAAATGCTTAATAAATCATAAGTTCTATTGGAAATAAAATGACAATTATCAGAAGTTAAAAAAGCAGAATAAAAAGAATATTCTTGACTTGGAGCACCGGCAATTACAAATTGATATTCTGGAAAATCATCAACAATACTCAGCATTACACTCAGCATTTTAGCGATTTCCTGCTTTCTGCTTCCGGGTAAAATAGCTATAATTGGCTTGTCACTTAAATTATTTTCCTTTCTAAATTCAATATCATTTACGGTTTTTCGATTATGGATAGCATCAATCAATGGATGGCCAACAAATTCAACATTATAATGATGCTTATCTTCATAAAAGTCTTTTTCGAATGGTAAAATCACATACATTTTATCAATGTCTCGCTTGATATCTTTTATTCTATTTTCTTTCCAAGCCCAAATTTGAGGGGAGATGTAATAGTGAGTTTTCATTCCCAATTTTTTAGCCCATTTGGCAATTCTCATATTGAATCCTGGGTAATCAATAAAAACTAATACGTCGGGCTTGAATTCTAAAATATCTTTTTTACAGATTTTAATATTGTTTAGTATGGTTTTTAAATTCAATACCACTTCTAGAAACCCCATAAACGATAATTCACGATAATGCTTTACCAAAGTTCCGCCTTCAGATTGCATTAAATCACCACCCCAAAAACGAATTTCAGCGTTTGAATCTTCATTATACAAAGACTTCATCAAGTTTGAACCATGTAAATCTCCTGAAGCTTCTCCTGCAATAATATAGTATTTCATAAGATTTATCTATATAAATAAAGTGACGATTGTTAGTAGTATTATGGCTAAAATAATCCCTTTTGCCATTGTTTCTTTTCTGTATTTTAATAATCCAAAGAACATTCCAATATTTAAAATGGTACCTAATGAAATTATTTTCCCCAATTTCCCTTCAAACTTTAAGAGCTCTAAACCACCCAAAAATGAATAGGGGGTAAACATGAAAATAAACAGGTAACTTCCAATTAATGAAGTTGTTAATCCAATTAATAATCCGTAAAATAACTCTATTTTTTTCATTTATTATTTAAAAGAAACAACTGTTTTCCGATGTAAAAATAATCATTTTTAATCTCACATTAACACTTTTGATTCTTTAACAAAAAATTAGATAAATCCATATTTTGAGATACTTTTTTTTGTTTACCTTAGTTAAAAAATTTAATGAATACATTTTTGAATTTTATGAAAAGGAATTATAAGGTTATAGCACTCGTTTTAGTTGCTTCATTAACGCTTTGGAGTTTTATTCCAAAACAAAAAGGAGATCCAGAAAAAGATAAATTATTATTAGAATTATTGACATTTGTTATAGAAAAAGGGCACTACAGCCCTGCAGCAATTGACGATAATTTTTCTAAAAGCTTATATAAGGAATACATAAAATCACTTGATCCTACCAAAAGATTCTTTTTGCAATCCGATATTGATGATTTTTCAAAATATGAAACCGACTTAGATGATCAAATTAAAAATAAAGATTTGACTTTTTTTGATTTGACCTATTCCCGGTTGAAACAACGTATTGATGAAAGTAAAACGTATTATACAGCTATTTTGTCTCAACCGTTTGACTTTAAAGTTGAAGAAGAATACAATTCTGATTATGAAAAATTACCTTTTGCAACATCAATTTCAGAGTTAAAAGAGAAATGGAGAAAACAATTGAAATTATCAGTTTTATCCTCATTAACCGACCGATTAAAATTGGAAGAAGATATTAAAAATGGAGTTGTAAAAGCGAAAAAAGATTCTATTGGGGTTAAAAAATCAGAAAAACCAATAGATATAACTCCAAAAACATTTGAGCAAAATGAAAAAGAAACTCGAGCAAGTACTTTAAAATCAATGAACGAATTTTTCGGTTTAATTGATGAAATGAAGAGAGAAGAATGGTTTTCAGTTTTCGTAAATACCATAGCTGAACGTTTCGATCCCCACACCTCATATTTTGCCCCAGAAGAAAAAGAGCGTTTTGACGTGAGTATGTCAGGTAAATTTTTCGGAATTGGTGCTCGCCTTCAAAAGAAAAATGATTTTACTGAAATTACCGAATTAATTTCTGGTGGACCCGCTTGGAGAGGAAAAGAGTTAGAAGTAGGAGATATTTTTCTAAAAGTTGCCCAAGGAGATAAAGACCCTGTTGATGTTGTAGGTATGAAAATTGACGATGTGGTTAAAAAAATTAAAGGACCAAAAGGAACCGAAGTTAGGTTAACGGTTAAAAAAACAGACGGTACTATTAAAGTCATTACCCTAATTCGAGACGAAATTGAAATTGAAGAAACCTATTTAAAATCAAGTATTGTAGAAAAAAATGGACTTAAATATGGTGTAATTTATTTACCTAAATTCTATATTGATTTTGAGAATGCTGACAGTAGAGATGCCGGAAAAGACATGGCGATTGAAGTGGAACGATTAAAAAAAGAAGGAGTAAACGGAATTGTTTTGGATGTTCGTGATGACGGTGGTGGATCTTTAAAAACGGTTGTTGATATTGCTGGGTTATTTATAGAACAAGGTCCAATTGTTCAAATAAAATCGGCTGCAGGTAAAAAAGAAATTCTTTATGACAAAGACAAAAAAGTGCAATGGGATGGTCCTTTAGTAATTATGATTAATAATTTTTCAGCTTCAGCTTCAGAAATTTTAGCGGCAGCTATTCAAGATTATAAACGTGGAGTAATTATTGGAAGTAAACAATCCTATGGTAAAGGAACGGTACAAAATATTATCGACCTAAATCAATTTATTAGAAATTCATCACTTGGAGATCTAGGAGCCTTAAAAACTACTACTCAAAAATTTTATAGAATCAATGGTGGATCCACCCAATTGGAGGGTGTTAGTAGTGATGTTGTTATGCCTGATAAGTATTCATATATTAAAATGGGAGAACGTGACGTTGATAATGCAATGCCATGGGATAAAATTGATGCTGCGGATTACTCTGTTTGGAATAAAAATAATAATATTTCTACTGCAATTGAAAATAGTAAAAAACGATTGGCAAATAATAACCAATTTAAATTGATCGATGAAAATGCAAAATGGATCAATGAAAGAAGTGAAGATCATATTTACAATTTGCAAATTGATAAATTTAAATCAGAACAAAAATTACTCGAGGAAACTTCAAAAAAGTACAAGTCTGTTTTAGATTATAAAAACCAATTGACATTTTATTCTCTCCCATACGAAAATGATATGATGTTAACTGATTTGGCTTTAAAAGAAAAAAGACAAAGATGGCACGAGAGTTTGGCAAAAGATATCTATGTAGACGAAGCTCTCAATGTATTAAATGATTTACAACCAAAGGAAGTTGCCAAAAAAACTAATGTCACTCTAAAGAAAAAAGACAAATTAGTAAAGTCATAAAAAAAGTCCTGAGAAAAACTCTCAGGACTTTTTTTTATAATGTAAATAGTTATTTATGCATTTGCAGTAATTGCGTCACGATCAATTTTCCCTACTAATCCAACAAGTACTTTACCGGGGCCCACTTCTGTAAATAAAGTTGCACCATCCTTTACCATTTGTTGAACAGATTGTGTCCATTTTACAGGAGCTGTAAGTTGAATAATTAGATTTTTCTTAATTTCAATTGGATCTGAAACTGCATTGGCAGTAACATTTTGATAGACTGGACAAATTGGAGTGGAAAAAGTAGTTGCTTCAATTGCAGCGGCTAATTCCTCGCGTGCTGGTTCCATCATTGGGGAGTGAAATCCACCGCCTACAGGTAATAACAACGCTCTTTTTGCGCCAGCTTCTTTCATTGATTCACAAGCCTTTTCAACAGCTAAAAACTCTCCTGATATTACCAATTGACCTGGGCAGTTATAGTTTGCCGCTACAACAACTCCATCAATTGATGCACAAACTTCTTCAACAACTGAATCTTCTAATCCCAAAACCGCAGCCATTGTTGAAGGTTTTATTTCACATGCTTTTTGCATAGCTAAAGCTCTTTTTGAAACTAATTTTAAACCGTCTTCAAAGGATAAAGTGCCATTTGCAACTAATGCAGAAAATTCTCCTAATGAATGTCCGGCAACCATCTCTGGTGTGAAATCGGTTAACGTTTTAGCCAATATTACCGAATGTAAAAAAACCGCTGGTTGGGTTACTTTGGTTTCTTTTAATTCTTCGGCAGTTCCTTCAAACATGATGTCTGTAATTCGGAAACCTAAAATTTCATTTGCCTTTTCAAATAAATCCCTAGCTAATTCTGAATTTTCATACAATTCTTTTCCCATTCCTGTAAATTGGGCTCCCTGACCAGGAAAGATAAATGCTTTCATAATTATTTGTCTATTTAAGATTTCACTTTTATCAATTTTGCTGCCTCTTTTGCCAACTCAACAATTTCTTCAATTGGAGTTTTCAAATCATCACTAACTAACGAAACTCCCATTCTTCGATAAGGTCTTGAAGTGGGTTTTCCAAATATTCTAAAGTCGGTTTTTGGTAATGAAGCAATTTTTTCAATTCCTTCATAGGTTGGATTTAAGCTATTTTCTGAAGCAAGAATAACGGCACTTGCACCTGCTTTTTCCAATTTTATTTCAAAAATGGGTAAACTTAATATCGCTCGTAAATGCAATTCAAATTCGTTAAAATTTTGAGTACCTGCTAGCGTTACCATTCCAGTATCGTGAGGTCTTGGTGATAATTCTGAAAAGTAAACCCCTTCATCTGTTAGAAAAAATTCTACTCCAAAAAGACCTGCACCACCTAAAGCTTCAGTGACTTTCTGAGCCATATTTTGTGCTTCAATTAAGTCAATTTCTGAAATTTTTGAGGGCTGCCAACTTTCTTGGTAATCACCACGTTCTTGACGATGTCCAATTGGAGCGCAAAAAAGGGTTGGATTATTATTTTGAACTACTGTCAATAAAGTAATTTCTGAATTGAATTTTACAAAGGCTTCTACAATCACTTCTACAACATCTCCACGCGAACCTTCAACGGCATAATTCCATGCTTTTTCAATATCCGATTCTGACTTTATCGTTGACTGCCCTTTTCCTGAAGAAGACATTAAAGGTTTTACAACGCAAGGAATTCCGACTTCCAAAACTGCTTTTTTCAGTTCTTCAGAAGTTGTTGCATATCTATAATTGGCAGTTTTCAAACCTATTTCTTTTGAAGCCAAATCACGAATTGCTTTTCGATTCATCGTAAAATTAGCTGCTTTTGCCGAAGGAACGACTTTAATTCCTTGGTTTTCATAATTATAAAAACGCTCAGTTCTGATTGCTTCAATTTCTGGAACTATAAAATCAGGTTGGTGTCTGTGTACAATTCTGTCTAACTCTGTTCCGTCAAGCATGTTGATTATTTCAAATCCATTGGCAACTTGCATCGCTGGAGCATTTTCATAATTATCAACGGCAATAACAATTTGTCCAATTCTTTGAGCTGCAATTGTAAATTCTTTGCCTAATTCACCAGAACCTAGAAGAAGTATTTTCATAAATCAATAAAGTTAAAGAGCTGTATTTATACTACTGCTTGCTTGATTCTTCTTAGTGCTTCAGTAAGTAATTCTTCACTTGTGGCATATGAAAAACGAATACAATTAGGATTTCCAAATGCATCTCCTGTTACAGTTGCCACATTTGCTTCTGATAAAAGGTACATTGAAAAATCATTAGCATCTTTAATAAAAGTTCCGTTTAGTGTTTTTCCAAAGAAATGAGAAACATCAGGGAATACATAAAATGCTCCCTCGGGAACGTTAATTTTAATTCCTGGAATATCTTTTAAAAGCCCAACAACTAAATCTCTTCTGCTGTGAAATGCATCAACCATGTGTTTTAAAACAGATGGATCAGCATCAACAGCTGTAATTGTTGCTCTTTGTGCAATACTATTTGCTCCACTGGTTACTTGTCCTTGAATTTTTGTACATGCTTTTGCTATAAATTCAGGTGCACCAATATAACCAATTCTCCATCCTGTCATTGCAAATGCTTTTGCAACTCCATTTACAGTTATCGTTTTTTCAAGCATTCCTGGGATGGATCCAATGCTACAAAAAGTACCTGAAAAATTAATGTGCTCGTAAATTTCATCGGCTACAACATAAATATTTGGATATTTTTCTAAAACTTTTGCCAAAGCGGTAAGTTCTTCTCTACTGTAAACAGATCCACTAGGATTACAAGGTGAACTGAACCACATCATTTTAGTTTTTGGAGTTATTGCAGCTTCTAATTGTGAAGGTGTAATTTTGAAATCACTTTCTATAGTTGTAGGAACTTCAACAGGAACTCCACCCGATAATTTTATTATTTCAAAGTAGCTAACCCAATATGGAGCTGGTAAAATCACCTCGTCCCCATCGTTTAACATTACTTGTGCTATATTGTATAAAGACTGTTTTGCTCCTGTTGAAACTACAATTTGCGAAGGTTTGTAATCCAAATTGTTGTCTCTTTTGAATTTTCTACAAATCGCTTCTTTTAATTCTAGGTAACCTTCTACTGGAGAATAGGTGCTATAATTTTCGTCTATTGCTTTTTTTGCGGCCTCCTTTATAAAATCAGGAGTGTTGAAGTCGGGTTCTCCTAAACTTAAACTAATAATATCTTTTCCTTGTGCTTTTAATTCTCTTGCCAATGCGGCCATTGCCAATGTTTGTGACGTCGATAAATTATTTATCCTATCCGAAAGTGCGTTCATTCTTGTTGTGTGTTGTAGTTAATTCTTGTTGTGTTTTAATTTTTAAGCCGAAAGTTCTGGTTTAATTCCTAAATCTTTCAAATGTTTGAAATGGGCAATTACCGCCGCTCGCATAGATTTGTATTCATAATAAGGAAGATTAGCTTCTTGAGCAGCTTCTTTTACAAATTCTGATATTTTAGTGTAATGAACGTGACAGATATTTGGAAATAAGTGGTGTTCAATTTGATGATTTAAACCGCCAGTGTACCAGTTTACGATAAAGTTTTTAGGGGCAAAATTTGCTGTAGTAAATAATTGATGAATTGCCCAAGTATTTTCCATTTCTCCAGCTTCGTTTGGTAATGGATTCGCAGTTTCTTCAATTACGTGAGCCAATTGGAATACTATACTCAAGATTAGTCCTGCAGTATAATGCATAACGAAAAATCCAAAAAGCACTTTCCACCAGGAAACTCCTATAATCATAGGAACGGCTATCCAAATTGAAAAATAAATCAATTTTGTTATTACTAATGTTGTCCAAAGAAACTTCGAACTTTTAGGTTCTCCATAAGAGAGTTTTCTTTTCAAATACTGACTCATTTGTTTAAAATCTGTAGTCAAAGCCCAGTTGAAAGTCAATAATCCATATAAAAACACAGAATAATAATGTTGAAATTTATGTATTGAAGACCATTTTGCTTCTTTAGTAAATCGGATAATTCTTCCAGCATCTAAATCTTCGTCGTGGCCAGGAATATTAGTATAGGTATGGTGCAAAACGTTATGTTGAACTTGCCAATTGTAAACATTTCCAGCTAAAACATAAATTGTTCCGCCCATAAATTTGTTTACCCAGCCTTTATTGGAATAGGAGCCATGGTTACCATCGTGCATCACATTCATTCCAATTCCTGCCATTCCAATTCCAATAACAATTGATAAAAGAGTAAATACCCAAAACGGCATATTTGTTAATGTAATTATTAAAATATAAGGAGTAATAAAGATTGAAAAAAGTATTATTGTTTTGAGATACAATTTCCAGTTTCCCGATTTTTCTATATTATTTTCTTTGAAATAGTTATTGACTTTAGAATTCAAGGTTCTAAAAAACTTCATTCCATCTTGTTTTGCAAATGTAGGGACAGTATTGCTCATATTTTTTTGATATTTAACAAAGATAATTATTATATAAATTTATTCCACTAATTTCGGGTTAATATTTTAACTTTAAATAGTACTTTTGTTAAAAAATATAAATGGAATTTATTTTGAAGTACTTTCCTGAATTAACTGAGGTTCAGATAAGTCAATTCCAACAGTTGGAAGCGTTATACCACGATTGGAATTCAAAAATTAATGTTATTTCTAGAAAAGACATCGATCAATTGTATGTCAAACATGTTTTGCATTCTTTGGCTATTGCAAAAATTCAAAAATTTGAACCAGGGACTTATGTTTTGGATGTCGGAACTGGCGGAGGTTTCCCTGGAATTCCTTTGGCTATACTATTTCCAGAAACACGTTTTTACCTAATTGATGTAATTTTGAAAAAGATAAATGTGGTAAAAGCTGTTGCTGAATCGTTAGATTTAAAAAATGTAAAAGCAGAACAAATACGTGCCGAAAATGTAAAAGGCGATTTTGATTTTATTGTCAGTCGTGCAGTGACCAACATGCCCGATTTTGTTTCTTGGATAAAAGACAAAATCAAAAAGCAACAAAAACACGAACTTAAAAACGGTATTTTGTATCTTAAAGGAGGGGATTTAACCGAGGAATTGGCTTCATTTCCAAACGCAACAGAATATTCTATTTTTGATTTTTTTGATGACGAATTTTTTGAAACTAAAAAAGTAGTTCATTTGCCATTAAAATATAAATCATAAAAAAACCCACAAATATTGTGGGTTTTTTATTATTAAATCTAATTTCTTAAACCTTAAATTATTTTTATTCTCCCAAAAACGGATATCTGTAATCTTCAGGGGTAATAAAAGTTTCTTTAATAGTTCTTGGTGAAGCCCAACGCAATAAGTTTAATGCTGAACCCGCTTTGTCATTCGTTCCGGAAGCTCGAGCACCACCAAAAGGTTGCATTCCTACCACCGCACCTGTTGGTTTATCATTCACATAAAAATTTCCAGCTGCATTTTGCAAAGCGATAGTTGCCTGTTCAATTGCATAACGATCTTTACTGAAAATCGCTCCTGTTAATGCGTATTCCGATGTTTGATCTACTAATTCTAAAGTAGTTTCCCAATCAGCATCCTCATAAACGTAAATGGTTACTACTGGTCCGAATAATTCGGTTTCCATAGTGGTATATTTTGGGTTGGTAGTAACAATAATAGTTGGTTCAATAAAATACCCAACAGATTTATCATAATTTCCACCGACTATTATTTCAGCATCTACATCTTTTTTTGCTTGTTCGATGTAACTAACTAATTTGTTGAATGAACCTTCGTGAATAACTGCTGTAATGAAATTCCCAAAATCTTCGGGAGATCCCATTTTCATGGATTTTACGTCGGTAATTAATTGTTGTTTTACTGCGGGCCACAAGCTTTGAGGGATATAGGCTCTTGAAGCAGCAGAACATTTTTGCCCTTGAAATTCAAAGGCGCCACGAGCAATTCCCGTAGCAACTTGCTTAACATTAGCACTTGGATGTGCTACAACAAAATCTTTTCCGCCTGTTTCTCCTACAATTCTTGGATAGGTTTTATAGTGGTGAATATTCGTTCCAATTTTTGCCCAAATATCTTTGAATACGTGAGTAGATCCTGTGAAATGCACTCCGGCAAAATAACGACTTGCCAAAACAGTATTGGTAATCATTTCTGGATCACCAAAAACAACGTTGATAACGCCATCAGGAACACCAGCTTCTTTGAAAACATCGATGATAATTTTTGCAGAAAATACTTGGCTATCACTTGGTTTCCATATTACAACATTCCCCATCATGGCTGCGCTTGCGGGTAAATTTGCCGCAATTGCAGTGAAATTAAAAGGTGTAATTGCGTAAACAAACCCTTCCAATGGACGGTATTCTACTCTGTTCCAAACTGAAGAATCGGAATTAGGTTGGTCGTTATATATTTGAGTCATGAACTCCACATTATAACGAAGGAAATCGATTAGTTCACAAGAAGCATCAATTTCTGCTTGGAATATATTTTTAGATTGCGCAATCATGGTTGCTGCGTTAATTTTTGCTCGGTAAGGCCCTGCGATTAATTCGGCTGCTTTTAAAAATATCGCAGCACGTTGTTCCCAAGCCATATTTGCCCATGCTTTTTTGGATTCTAAAGCGTTGGCAATTGCTTTTTCAATATGAGATTTTTCAGCTAAATGATAGGTTCCCACGATGTGTTTATGATCGTGTGGCGCCGACATATTTCTGGTATTTCCAGTTCTAATTTCTTCACTCCCAATATACAATGGAACGTCAATTTGACTGTTCCACATTTCTTTATAGGCTGCAAGAACTGCCGCTTTCTCTGGTGAATTTGGTGCATACGACTTTACTGGTTCGTTTACCGCTTTTGGTACATTAAAGAATCCTTTTAACATGATATTTTATTTAATAACGCCCAATTCAATTGTATTATTTGGGTGAGAATATTTTTACAAAAGTACAAATGAAAAATTGATAAATGACAATTTAGATTTAGAAATTAAAACGGATTTCTAGCCCAGACGGAAATGAAAACCCCGGAGTTCTAAATACTATTTTTTCTTGAATTTTTTAAAGCGATCAAAGGGAGCTCTTAAAAAGGCAATAGAAAAAAAGAATTTAGAATGAGGAGTTGTAATGGACTGCTGGAAATAGCTTCTTATTAATTTAATGCAAATGGTGCGCTCAAACGAAATGTAGGAACTACGACTTTGAAATTTCTGGTTGAGGTAAAATTCACCATATTAAAATGGCCTTGCATTGCTCCAAATGGAGAAGTTAGTAAGCATCCAGAGCTGTAAGTGTGAGATTCTCCTGGTTTTAGTACTGGTTTTTTTCCTATAATTCCTTCACCATCAACAATTTCTGTCTCTTGTAGAGAATCGAAAATTTCCCAATGGCGGGTCATTAATTGTACGGAATCTTTGCTGTGATTTTCAATTGTAACATGGTAACTAAAGGCGAATTGGATCTTGTAGTTTTTGAAGTAAGTGCCTTCAAAACTGGTAGATACAGAAATTTTTATTCCCCTTGTAATTTGTGATACCATTTAACAAACTGATTTTAGGTAAAATTATAAAAAAATTGTGAGTTTTTCAATTAAATGAATTAAAATAAAATTAATTGGTAATATCTTGAGAGTTTGCAACCCCTTTTCCAATAATTCTGTCGTATCGTTGGTTGTTTTCTCTATAGTAAATGATGGCAAAATAGTTGTTTTCTGTTTGCCAAAAATTTCCATCAATAGCATTTTCATAGTCTATTTTCTTGTTTTGGTCGGCAACTACATATTGATAATTTGTAAATCCTTGCTTGATCATTATTGCTTTTTCGTAAATTCCTTTTTCTTGATTGTAGTCCATTTTATTTTCATCAGAAATAGCATAATTATTAAACATTCCATTGATATAAATGTTCTTTTTTTCGTAAAATGAAGGCGCTGATAGGGTGAAAAATACCCAAGAATAATCAGCTTCGATGGCATTATTTGAAGTATTTGCATTTAGTGGAATAAAATTTCCATTGGCATCAGGATTGTAGGTGTAGGTTTTATTAATTCTTGCATTGTCGGCATAAAGATGCGTATTGTAAACGCCATTATTGGAATCTACTCTAGAAATAAAATTGGTGGCTGCTCTGATCACTTTGTTTTCATAATATAGAAATTCATTTCCGCCCCAGAATTGAGTCTCGGAATCGTATTTATAAATTAAGTCGTTTCCAATGGTGTACATTGGTTTTACATTGGTGATTGCTTCGTTCAATTTGCCGTTTTGTAATAATAAAACTTTTACATTTTGAAGCGGGCTTTGAAAAAGTAAATTTGGTGATTTTATTGAAAAATCTAGATTTTGTTTGTAGTTAATATTGGATAATGTTCGGGCTCTTTTTATTTGCATTGGCACTGAAACAAGGTCTTCATAAAGCATCAATTTTCTTGAAAATACAACTTCTCTATCTTCATTCAAAATTTTAATCATGTAATTTCCGCTCACTAATAGGCGGGTATTTTTATTGGGAAAACCTATTCTGTAATGAGAAAATAATTGTAATGTGTTTAAAGAATTGGTGTATTCTTGAATTCTAATTCCATCAAATCCTTGTAGGTATTCATTTTTTGATAAATCAGAATGTTTCCAGTCATAATTACAATGAACAATTTCATAATAGTAATTGGCTTCATTTCCATACAAGTCATCAAATTGAATTTCAAAAGGATCGTTCAAACTAAATAGGGGAATTGAATTTTGATTGTTTTGAACAAATGTGATTGTTTTTATGTTGAACGGAGGATCGATTTCTTTTTCCACTTGCGCAAATGTGACAAATGAAATTAGTATAAGTGATATATTTAACCAAAGTGCTTTAAACATAATTGTAATTTTACTTTTGTAAATATATGAAAATTACTTTTGAAAATAAAGTTAATATTAGTCCTATTTGAAGCAAACTGGTATAATTTCTCCTTTGGCTAAGCAATATTTTTCAACCAATTCTGGGCTTATTTTATTGGTATAATCTTCTTCAATTACTTTAAATCCGATGCTGCGTAATTTATCAAAATAATCGCGACCATAAATTCTCACGTGATCGTATTGACCAAAAATGGCTGCTCGTTCTTTTTGATTGGTTATAGAATCATCAGAGAAAGTGAATTCGCGAGATAGCTCTTGTGGAATTTGGAAAATTCCCATTCCGCCGGGTTTTAAAACTCGAAATAATTCTTGCATTGCTTTTGTATCATCGGGAATGTGTTCCAATACATGATTGCAAAAAATAATATCGTAGGAATTATCTTTAAAAGGTAAGTTACAAATATCGGCTTTTACATCAGCCAAAGGCGAAAATAAATCGGTTGTAGTGTAATCGATATTTTTCTGGTTTCTAAATAATTTGTAAAAGGCTTGTTCGGGCGCAAAATGCAGCACTTTTAATACTGAACTCGTTTCAGTATCTCTTAATTTGAAGCTTTTAGGTTGTTTAAAAGAAGAATCTGAATCAAGTTCAGATTGAAAAAAATCAGTTTCATTTATAAGATAAAGCCAAAGCAATCGGTGTCTTTCAAGTGAAAGTGTGCTTGGCGAAAGCACATTGTTGCGTTGGTTTCCGTATCCATAAGGAAGAAACATTTTAAAACTTCTGCCATCAATTGGATCAGTGAAAGTGGTTCCTTTTAGGATGTAGGCTAGTATAGGGCGCACAACATAACTCAATCGGATTAGAATTGGTCTTGGAATGGTATTAAGTATTAATTTAAAGAATTTTTTCATTAGATTTCACAAAGTTACATCACCAAAGGTGTTCTTCTAAATTCATTCTCTTCGTCACTTACAATTCCTAAAGCTTCATAAACATAGGCAAACGTAGACAGCAATTCTGGTTTTCCATCAATAATTGCCACGTCATGTTCAAAGTGTGCACTTGGTTTTCCATCGGCAGTTAATATTGTCCAACCGTCTTTTAATTGTTTAATATTTTTGGTCCCCATATTTATCATAGGCTCAATAGCAACTACCATTCCTTCTACAAATAATTTTCCACGACCTTTTTTACCGTAATTTGGCATTTCTGGATCTTCATGCATTTTTTGACCTAAACCGTGTCCTACTAATTCTCTAACAACTCCATAACCATGGGCTTCAGTATATTTTTGAATGGCATTTCCAACATCTTCAACTCGATTTCCTACTTTAAATTCACGAATACCAACATATAAAGAATCTTTAGTTACTTGTAATAATTTTTTTGTTTCGGGAGCTACCTCGCCAATTTCAAATGAATACGCATGATCACCGTGGAATCCGTTTTTAAAAGCGCCGCAATCTACCGAAATTACATCGCCACTTTCAAGCGGAATAGTATTTGGAATACCATGAACCACTTGTGCATTTGGACTCATGCAAAGCGAATTTGGGAAGCCATACAATCCAAGAAAACTTGGAACTGCGCCATGATCTCGAATAAACTCTTCAGCTAATTTATCTAGGTACAATGTGGTCACTCCAGGCTTAATTTCTCGAGCTATCATCCCTAATGTTTTGGATACAATTAAAGCACTTTCGCGCATTAATTCTATTTCTTCTCTTGTTTTTTGGATTATCATTTTTTACCGAATAGATTACAAAAGTACAATTTTATAATTATTTAATCAGGATTGGCCATGATTTTAAAAAGTTCAGAATTAGATACAAAATATCTGTTTTCCAAAGCTATCTGTGATAATTTGGCTGTCACCAAATTATTTTCTCTAGTATTTATTATAAATAGAGAACTCTCACCAAAAAGAAATAACTTTTCTTCTGATTTTAGCATTTTGTTATTGTCATCAGATAGTGATTTTGCTATTTCAATTTGCTTTAAATACGATTTAAGTTCAATTTTTTGGGCATTAATTTTATTCTGCAATTGCAATTGTTCAAATTTCAATAAAAACTCAGTTTCCTGAACTTTGAATTTTGCGAGTTTTAAGTTTCCTCGTTCTTTTCTTAGAAATAAGGGAAAATAAAAATTCATACCTACTTTATAATCTTTAAATTGATAGTTGTTAATATAACTTGGTTCAGACAAATAAGAGTAGCCTAAATCAATTTTTGGCAGCAGCATATTGGCTTTTAATTTCCTATCTATGTTTAAAATTTCAATTTTATTTTGAAGTGCGTTTATTTTCGGATGTTCACTTAATGAAACCTGATTATTCATTAAATCATTGGTTTTTAGTGTTTCTTGTATAGATAATTCTAAATTTATTTCAGGAATTAAGTCATCAGATAATTCAAAAGGTATATTATTTTCCAACCATAAATAATTAGACAATTCTAATTTTGCTTTCGCTAGTTTTAACCTTGATTCCTCTATGCCCAGCAATCTATTTTTTACAATAATTCCAGCTTCAATACTATCAATTGCAGGTTTATCTCCTTGTTTTATTAAGGATTGAATTCCTTCAAATCGAATTTGTGCATTTTTTGTAAATTCTTCGTAAAGTTGAAATTCACTGAATGTTTTTTTCCAATTGAAATAGGCTACAGATGCGTCAAATAGTATTCCAATAGCTTCGATTTTTCTTTCAGATTGACTCAATTGTATTTGAACTTTCGCCTTTCTTAAATCGGCCATCCGTTGGTTAATAATCAATCCTTGGCCAAGAGGAACCGATATTCCTAAAGATGTCAACCCTTGATTTGGCAATGTGTTTTCGGGATTTAAATAAATTCCTTCACTGTTATCTAAACCTGCTTTTATATCAATTCCATACCAAGTTGGTATTTTAAAACTACTATTTAAAATGGAATAATATTCGTTGTTTTTAAATTGTTTTTTTGAAAAATCAACTTCAATATTTGGATCAAATCCACCTCTTGCTACCATCATATTAGCTTGCGCTTTATTAATTTCTAAATTGGCATTTTTTACTAACGGATGGTATTTTTTCACATAACCAATAAATTCATTGTAGGTAAATTCCCTAGACACTAAATTTTGCCCATGCAAATTAATTCCAATAAAAAGGAATAGGATTAGTATCTTTTTCATTATTTTTTTTCTTTTACAGGTACAGACTTATAATAATTAGGTGGGAATCCATTCAGAGTTCTCCAAAGTTCAAACCAAACTGGCACATTTTTTAAAAGTGCGATTGTTTTTGCACCAGCTCCTATACTTAGTTGTTTTGGCCATTTAATATCATTTTCATCAGGAGCTATTAAAACTCGGTATTTTCCGTTTTCACTAATAAAATTTTCAATGGCAACAATTTTTCCTCCAAAAGTTCCATATGAAATATCGGGCCAGCCAGAAAATACAATCGTTGGCCACCCATCAAACCATACTCGTACTTTTTCTCCTTTAGAAATCAAGGGTAAGTCAATTGGATTTACATAGGTTTCCACTGCTATATCAAAACTTGCAGGCATAATAGTAACAATTGGTGTTCCCTCTTTTATTGTTTCACCAATTCCCGATTGCAACGCCCTATTTATATAGCCACTTTGAGAAGCTCTTATATAATACATGCCGTTTCTAATGCTGTAGTTTGCATATTGATTTTCCAATTTGTTTACTTGAGCTTCTGTATCATATTGGTTACTCATAGCTGTAAACTGGTCGCTTTGTGCTTTTGATTCCTTTTCAGAATACTCAGCGTCAATTCTATTAGTTTCTACTTTTGCATTGATAAGCTCATTTTTACTAGATAATAATTTATTTTCCTGAGTAATTATTTTAGCTTCAGCTTCTTGTAATTTCAATCTTTTTTCTTCAACATCAGTTAGTGGCTTTAAACCTTCTTTATTAAGTTGAATAGCACGATTAAATTGCGTTGTTGCTATTCTTAGTTGAGTTTTTATTGCTGCCAAATCCATACTGTCACTTTTTATTTTCAAAATGGATTGTTTGATTTTATTTCTTGCTTGCTCCTTCTTTAATTTTTTTTCGTTTGTAATTGCTTTAATTTGTTCTGAAAGAGAAATTACTTTTGAGCCATAGGATTCAAAAGATTGTTTTTTTGCATCAACCTGTTTCTTTGTATTTGCAACTAAATTTGGATCCATGTAGTCCTCTTTTACTTCGGAAATAAATAATATGGTATCTCCTTTATTTACAAAATCACCTTCTTGAACATACCATTTTTCCAATCGACCCGAAATAACACTTTGAATAGACTGAGGTCTTTGTCCTGGCTTTAAAGTGGTTACATTTCCTGTTCCAGAAATATTTTGTGTCCAAGGAAGAAATAGAGTAATTAGTGCCAAAATTGAAACACCTCCAATTATTCTATTTAATATTCTATAATGAGGCCTGTTGATAAGATTTTTAACAGTAGTGTACTTTTCTAAATTGGTTAATTTCAATTTATTTTCAGATAAATTTAGCATGGTAGTTATGAATTTAAATCAAGTTGAATACTTCCTTTTTGCATTGTTATTTTTCTATCGCATTTAGTATTCCAATAGGAATTTTTAGAGCAAACAATAATGCTCCATTTATTTTCATTAGAAGTTAAAAAATCAATGATCTCATTTGCTTCAACTTCGTCCATTGTACTTGTTGGGTCTTCATAAAATAACATTTTTGGTCTGCGAACAATACTTCTTGCCAATAGAATTTTCTGCGCATTAGAAGATGACAATTGTTTGCTTTCAGGAAATATTGGAGTATCTAATCCTTTAGGTAATGATTTTATAAATGAAGTAAGTTGTACACTTTCTATTGCCCACTTAATATCTTCGTGGTTAATGTTTGGATTGTTAAAGGTAATATTTTCCCTAAGTGTACCTTCAAATGTTGATTCTCCATGCAGAACACATGCAATTTGAGATCTAAATTGATTGGTATCTAATTTTCTGAAAGTATCGTCATTAATAAATAACGACCCGGTTTTTGGCTCTAAAATTCCACATAATATTTTAATTAATGTTGATTTTCCAGATCCATTTTCCCCATTTAAAATGATTTTTTCCCCTTGTTTTATTTTTAGAGAAATATCATTTATTATTTTTTTATTTGAATCAGGAAATTTGAAACCAATGTTTTCGGCTTCTAAATTGATACTTGTATAACAAACGCCATTTTCATTATTTATATCTTCTTCTAATTCAAAATCTGTTATTTCACCAATTTTTTCTATAGAAGTTAAAACATCATAAAAGGTTTCTAAACCTAATATTATTTTTTCTACAGAATTAATTACTAGTAATATAATAATTTCGGATGCTACAAATTGTCCAATGTTCATCTTTTGCGAAAGCACTAAAAACCCTCCAATTAATAATAAACCTGCAGTAATTATTACCTTAAAAACAATCAATTGACTAAATTGTCTTTTAATAATATTAAAGTGTTTTTCTCTATAATTTAAATAATCGGTTACTAATAAATTGTTTTTTTGAAGTGCAAAATCGTAGTTGATTTCACTTTTAAAACTATAATTATTTCTGGCCATTTCATGCAGCCAATTGGCTACTTTATATTTAAATTTTGATTCTTTCATGCTAGTTTCAAGCCCTGAAGTGTATGAAAATCTAAAAACAAAATAAAGAAGTAAAAAAAGCAGTAGCCCAAAAATTATAAAATAGGGATGGTATAATGATAAAAGAATTAAACCAAATGATATTTGAAGCAAAGCTGCTGAAAAATCAAGAAGCAATTTCGAAGTTCCTTTTTGAATGGATAAAGTATCAAAGAATCGAGTAGCTAATTCAGGTGCGTAACTATTGTACAATTGCCATTGTTTGATTTTAGGTAATCGAGCTGCAAATTCAAAAGAGGAACGAACAAATATTTTTTGTTGTAAATTTTCAGAAATTCGAAGTTGCATCAAAGACAAAATTCCAACTAGCGCCACTCCAATTACAACCATTATAATCAATACTATCCATGATGCACTCATTCTTCCAGATTGTATAAAATTAATTATAGCTTGAATTCCTAGAGGCAACGACAAACTTATTAATCCAGAAAACATGGCATAAAAAAACAATTGCGAAACATCTTTTTTATCTAATTTAAGTAGGTTTAAAAATCTTTTTAATGGCTCCATTGTATTATTTTTTTAAAGTGTTTTCAATCATATTTAAGTAAAAATCTGTTGGAGAAGTTAAGTCATCACAATCGGTAATGGTTTTCAAATGCTCTTTTAGAAAATACTGATGTAAACTTCCTTCTACAATTGATGAAACAAGCGATTTAGCAAATGGATATTCCGGATTAACCTCATTAACAATTAGTATTATCCTTGAAATAACGCGTTTGTATATCAAGAAAAAACCTTCTTTATTTTCCGTGTCTATTTCTTTTGTGTGTAGCGTTTTTGTAAATTCGGCAATTATTATTTTGTTAAGTATAGCTTCGTTAATGTAAGTTGTGTTATCATCATCGATGACTTTTTCAGTAACAATCGTTATTGCCTTTTTTAGTTTTTCAGCAGTGTTAGAAATATTCGCTGTTGCAAAAACTAGTTTATATTCCATCCAACTCCAATACCACGATGATAAATAAACTAAAAGTTTATGTTTGTTTTCAAAATACCGGTAAATAGAACTTTCATTGGAACCAATTCTCTCTCCTAATTTTTTAAACGTGAAATTGTCAAATCCTATTTCATCTATAAGAATAATACTTTGTTCTAGTATTTTCCTCCCTAAATCCGAAGTTTCAGGATCTTTCACATAAATTTTGTCGTTAATCTGTATTTTAAAATTGGATAAAACCGTATTCATAATTAATATAATTTTTTGCAAAGATAATAGTAATACTATTAATTATGAAATTTTAACTTTTATTTATAAAAAAAAGAGCTTCACACTAGCAAAGCTCTTTTAAGTAGGTTAGGAATTAATTCTTAAAGTAGTGAATGGCTTGTCATTGCATCGGGTTTTGCAACGCCCATCAATTCTAAAATGGTTGGAGCGATATCGCCTAAAACACCATTTTCTATTTTTTTCAATTCTTTGTCAACTAAAATAATTGGTACCGGGTTAGTGGTATGAGCTGTATTTGGTGAACCATCAGGATTAATCATCGTTTCGCAATTTCCATGATCGGCAATTACAATTGTAGTATAATTATTTTCTAAGGCAGCTGTAATTACTTTTTCAACACATTGATCAACGGCTTCACAAGCTTTTATTGCAGCACTCATTACACCTGTATGTCCCACCATATCGCCATTGGCAAAATTCAAACATACAAAATCAACTGCTCCTTTTTCTATTTCTGGAACTAGGGCTTCCGCCAATTCAAATGCGCTCATTTCTGGCTGCAAATCGTAGGTTGCCACTTTTGGTGAGTTTTTTAGAATGCGGCTTTCGCCAATAAAGGGTTCTTCACGACCTCCAGAAAAGAAGAAAGTTACATGAGGATATTTCTCTGTTTCGGCAATTCTAATTTGAGTTTTATTCGCTTTTTCCAATACTTCGCCTAACGTTTCAGTGATATTATCTTTATTATAAACCACTTTTACATTCTGATAGGTTTCGTCGTAATTGGTTAATGTAACATAATACAAACTCAATTTATGCATGTTTTGCTCGTGGAAATCTTGTTGAGAAAGTGCCTCAGTTAATTCACGACCTCTATCGGTTCTGAAGTTGAAGAAAATTACTACATCGTCTTCTTCAATTGTTGCTAATGGGTTTCCATTATTATCCAAGTGAACTAGCGGAGCTATAAATTCGTCAGTGATATTATTGTTGTAACTGGATTCAATTGAAGCCACTAAATCAGTAGTTCCAGTTCCTGTTGCGTGAACCAATAAGTCGTAGGCTAATTTTACTCTTTCCCAACGTTTATCGCGATCCATTGCATAATAACGACCTACAATTGAAGCTATTTTTACTGGCGTTTTTGAAATATAATTTTCAAGATCCTGGATGTATTTTTTCCCTGATTTAGGATCTACATCACGACCATCAGCAAACGCATGAATGTAAACTTTTTCAAGTCCGTATTCTTGAGATGCGTCTATTAAACCTCTTAAATGCGAAGTATGTGAGTGAACTCCACCATCAGAAACTAATCCTAATAAGTGAACTTTTTTATTGTGTTCTTTAGCATAAATAAAAGCGTCAATTAAGACTTTTTCTTTTGCCAAAGTGTTATTGGCTACTGCCAAATTGATCTTTGCTAAATCTTGATATACAATTCTTCCTGCACCAAGATTCATGTGTCCTACTTCAGAATTTCCCATTTGACCATCAGGCAATCCTACGTTTAATCCGTCGGTTCTAAGTTGGGCGTTTGGGTAGTTTTTGTAAAGCGAATTTATAAATGGAACGTTCGCATTGTCGATAGCTGAAACCTTTGGATCGGGAGATTTTCCCCATCCGTCAAGGATCATTAAAATCACTTTTTTATTCATGATGTGTGTTTTTTAGCCCAGATGGAAGTGGAAATCATTTTTGTTTTTTCTTAAAAACAAAAATATTGCAACGTACAGCTGGAAATAGCTCCAAATTTAAGAAATTAAAATAACTTTTTTACTCGATTGTAATCGATAAAATATTTCATACTTATAGAAAAGGTGTGGTTTAACGCCTCGTTATTTAGCAAATTGGTAACGTTGCTTCCGAAGTCGCTATTGATAGTTCGAGAAAAATTGGCTGCATTATTTCGATATAAAACCGATATTTGACTTCCTGGCGCAAACCACCATGAATAGGACAAATCGACATTCCAAGAGGTAAAATTGGAGTTTTTATTGGTTGTATAATTGGCAAAATCACTCAAATTACCATTATCACCTAATTTAAGGAAATTTTTATTTTCGGCAAACGACCAATAATGGCGAACGGAAAGGTTAAAAGTCATCGTACTGTTTACCGAATATTTTCCGGTTAGCGTGTTGGAAAAGGTGAACACATTTCTATTGGCGAAAATAATTGCATTTGGCGTTAATGAATTGCCATCATCGTCAATGCTGTCGGCGAAACCTTTGTTGTTGTTTTGTCGGAAGAAATTAAAATTATAATTCAATAAGAACTTATCGTTGAATCGGTATCTTGGACCCATTGAGAATCCGTATCCGTTTCTTCCGGCTTCATCTAATATTCCAAAAGACGGATTAAAATCGAATGCGAATTTATAGTTATAGTTCGATGAAAAATACATCCAACCGCCTAATCTAGTTGGGATTATAACGTATCTGTTTTCAACTCTTGGCTCGTAAAAATCATGACTTTTTAAAGGATTAAAATTTAGACCAATACCAAAATAGTGGTTCTTTTTATTGTTAATATTCACATTGATATTAAAGTTGTTTCCTTGCACTTTTCCTGTTTCTTTTTGAAATTGTAAAAAGGAATTTAAATTTACATTAAATGAATTTAGGTGTTTGGTAGAGTTCAGAATTCTATAGTTGGCATTTCCATACAAACTATAATAGTTAGTTTGAAAATTGATTCCCAAATCATTAATATCATAATCTTTAGTAACTATATCTCCTCCCAAACTATAACGGTATTGCCCGCTAGTTTCGCCGATATTTAAACTCGAAGCATATCCAGTTTTAGGTCCGTTCTCGTTTACATAACTGTATTTAAAATCACCTGAAAGGTTGTAGGTATTGGCTTTAGTATTTAAATCCCATATTAAACCAGTTACATTTCCATCTCTAAAACTGCCATCTCTAGTAACATTAGTATTAATAAAACTAACGGATGAATTTTTTCGGAAACGTTGATCAAGTACCAAAACACTATAATTTGTTAAGGGTTCAACTACCTCACTTCGAACGGATTGATCGGTGTTATTTCTAATTTTAGCAGTCGTGGTTTCAGTAACTGCATTTAAAACGCCAACTCCCAATCCACTTTTAGTTCGTCCGGAAACTTTTAGCGCATTAATTAGATTTACAGTTGCTGGATTGTCTATAATTTCTTCGTCATTTTCCACTGATGGATAGGAAGATGGACTTCCTCCAATTCTTCTTGAATAGAACAATCCGCCTTTATTGAAAAGGTCGGTTCCTTCAGTAAAAAAGGCTCTATTTTCATTAAATTGTTGTTCAAATGGCCCTAAATTTAGAATTTGATCATCGTATTTTGTTTGACCAAAATCAGGAATTAAGATAGCATCAAGCGTAAATGCATCATTAATTCCGTATTTAATATCCATTCCGCCTTTAAGCGTTCCTTT
>Ga0102875_1000008_pt1 | contig 108452 bp, 81 predicted proteins | sample Colrivmet1547B02_FD_78185 | JGI IMG/M metagenome (GOLD analysis project Ga0102875, IMG submission 78185) | Estuarine microbial communities from the Columbia River estuary - metaG 1547B-02 | ecosystem: Environmental > Aquatic > Marine > Intertidal zone > Estuary | place: USA: Columbia River... | reverse complement strand
TTTTAATTTATTAGAAAATTATTATGATATATTATCTTAGTAATAAATATGAACAAAAACAGGAAAAGACAAAAAAAATAAAAAAATTTGATTTTATAGGAAATAAAAAAAGCCACCTTTCGGTGGCTTTAATATAAAAAATTAATTTCTTTTTATTGGGCGTTAAGTTCAACACCTTCTGGTAGGATGATTCTTGTGTATCTAGACTCATCAACCTTAAGAATTCTGTAATCACCCATGTAACCTTCTAAATCCTTAATGACAGAGGCTTCAGCGTCTGTAACAGAAATAGCTTTTGTTAGGTGGTTCTCTTTAATTTTTTTAACTTTACCAGTTTGCTCATCTTCAACGATAAACTGAATTGTAACTGTGTACCAATAGTAATTTTTCATAAAAAATATTTTTTAATTGATACAATATTACGAAATATTTCCCAATTAGGCAAATTAAAACTTAAGAAATTTATTCAATTTAGCGACCAAATCTTCTTTAGATTCGCCACCAGTATACTTTTCACCAGTCGCTCTATTGACACCTTTGGTTTCTTGGACTTCTTCTGGTTCAGTTAAAACTTCATCATATTTAGAAAAATCTTGTGCATCTTTATATAGGTAAGAGCCAGGTGTCGATGGTGATGAGACAATGTCCCAACAAATTAATTCAAAATCCGACTGTACTACGTTTTTACCACCAACTTTTTTCAAAGAACCGACTCCTCTAGAGGATATACCTAGTGTCATACCATATGATAAGTACATGGCAACTAAATCGCCATTACATGAAATAACACCATTTCTTCTGAAACCTTCTGAAACTAATATTTCTAATTTACCAATTAAAACATTATCTTTCCAGAACATATCAACTATTCTGTGTGGCGACCCACCTTTTAAAGATATTACAGATTCCTGTGGGTGGTCTAGTTCATGAAAACTAGCATTTCTAGCAATAACCTCTCTATATTTTTCAACTTCACGTCTTAAGATATCCTCTGGGTATACTCTACCGTTCCTGTTCTCAACACCAAATTTTTGTAATGTTGCGTAATAATATATTGGTTTTGATAGGTCTATAGGGCCTTCAACGTTTTCATTTAATATTTCTCCTGTTATAGATTCTGATACGGATCCAGCGTCCCCTTCAATTAAGATACCAAATCCTTCTTCGTTTTCTTTTAAAATTTTTAGTCCCATTTTAATTTCGTATAAAAAAATAACCGTTTATGATTATATCTAATAAATATATTCAAAAACGGTTAAGGACCCAATGGGTATTAATTTTTGGTGGGTGGGTTAATCCTCAGAAATATTAAAACCGATTTTTTCATCGGTAATTTTTGATTTTTTCAATCTTTTTACTGTTTCATCATAAGGATTCTTTAAAATATATAACGAAATAAATGTTTCTTTTAAATGCGCCATGGTAAAGTTATTGGTATCTTTAACCAACTTATCGAGGTCATATAACTTTTTATCTTCCTCATTTAGTATTGAGTTGAAGAATATGTGTCGGTCACCAGCATTCGGTTTTTCTATTTTATATTTTTTATCAAATCTAGACGGCCTATCTTTAATTCTATCTGGTATTTTTTCCAGATTATTTGTTGTTGCAACATAAACAACATTTTCAATCGAATTTAATCCGTCTAGAAAATTTAAGAAAACTTCCTCACCGTATTTATCAATAACTAAATCGATGTCTTCAATAACACAAAGTAGCGGTCTTGTTTTTTCTACTTTACGCACCAACTTCGCTAACTCAACCCAATTATACGGGTTTTCAAAATAAATGCACAAACCATTATATTTTTTTAGCTCATCAACAAGTAAATGGATTAAAGATGTTTTACCACAACCAGGGTCACCATAAAGTATAATACCCCTTTTAGGTGTTAGGTTATAATTTTTAAACCTATCAATATTATCCCAAAACTTTTTAAGATCCTCAATGATTTCATTATGAGGTAAAGACGGTAAGTGAAAAAATTCATCGCTTTTATATGATAGCTTTGAAATACCGAAACCATTGTGATCGTTGTAAATCATTGAATACAAACCAGAGTCTACAGTCGCAACAGTTTTAAAGTTAAAATAAAAATCGTTATTATTAATTGTGTACCATGATTCAATCGTTGGTAACAAACTTTCCACATGATTTTTTAGTGCTTCTGAAGAAGATCCATCATCTTCAGGAATTAGGTCATATAACTCTTCGTGATCCATTAGCTGCTTTTTTTGAATAGAAATCTAGTTTATTTTGTTCTAAAGACTCAATAACAAGATTAGATAATTCCCTCATGTTTTTAAACATTAAAGTTGAATTAAATTTTATTTTTTCTTTTGGGTATACCGTAACTTCGATAAACATAAAGCTCTTTTTATTTAAAGACATACCTGAGGCTCTTAAATCTAAATCAACAATGAAATATTCATTAAATTTTGTCCCATCAAGCTTTTCTTTAATGTTAACCATAATTTTTTTTCTGATTAACCTTATAAAAGATTCGTAATTTTCGTCTTCTTTGGGTGTAACCCAAGACTCAATGTTTAAATAAACAGCGTTCAATTTAACAGCGTCTATTGTCCCATATTTCACTCTGAACTTATCGTCAGTGAATAGTTTTTTCTCTTTACCGAATTTTGTTTGCATTTTTGTTTTACCATGTTTTCTATTTTTATTATTATGATATTATAATAATAATAAAATTTATCCAATTTTCCAAATATTTATACTATAGGACAAAACCAAAAAACATGCTATGAAAAAATTTATTTATGACTTACTATCTGGTAAAAGTGAAACATCTAGTAAAAGATTTGCCGCCTTGTTTACATTAATAAACGTAATAATATTAGCGTATGTTGCCACATTTAGAGGTGATGGTACACCAGAATACATGTTTGATGCGTTATGTTTAATTGCTGGTGGCGGTTTGGGCCTAACGGTTATCGAGAAAATTTTTAATACAAGAGGTAATAAAAACAATACCCCTAAAGAGTAAGATATTCCGCTATAAGCGGTGTTTTAGGACCGTTCCAGTTATGGGACAAAAAAAAGCCAGGATTCGCTACCCTGGCTTTTACTTTTAACCTATATGTTATATTATTCAAATGTCTTTTTTAAATCGATAATCATGTCAATATTATCTAGATTTGGCTTTTGTTCTTTCATTTCGTTCAATTTACCTCTAACCTCTAATAATTTTTTTACAATAATTATGTCATCAGATTCATTAATACTTGCCTCAACTAAAGATGATGTGTCGTTGATTAATTCATTATAATAACTGTTTATTTTCGAGTCATCATTTTCAGCAAACAAATTTAAGGCTTTCATTTGTTCCTCATTCAGTTTTGATATCTTATCGTTTAGTTTTTCTGTTATTTGGCCGATTGATTCAGTTACGCTGGTGCTTTTGCTATCATCCCTTAATAAATGACTAACCAAATTAGTTTTGTGTTTAACTTTATCTAAAATTGTAATTTTTTCGTTAAAGACCAATTCATCAATTGAGTGGTTTATTGTTCCGTCAATCGATACAACATTCTCAACTAAAGATTTTAATTCGTCTGTTTCAGATAAATTAAGTTTTTTAAGGTGATTTATTGACTCTTCAACAAATTCCTTGGCAACAAGCTCATTATCAAATCTCATATTATTTAATAGGTCATAAATCTCATTAAATTCTTTAAGAGATTTATTTTCTTTTAAAACCTTAACATATTTAGCAAATTGCTTTTTAAATTTAGTTTCACCGTTTTGTGCGTATTCTTTTTCTAAATTAGTTAATACACTTTCTTTTAATTGTCCAAACATTTCTTATATTTTATAAATAAATATCTTTTATTTTAATAAATTATCGATATCATCGATTGTTTTCTTTAATGACTCGTTAATTAGTCTATTTCTTTTTTCAATTTTACTTTTAGTTATCTCAGCTAAGTCTTCACCAGCACCGACTTCTGGAGTTGCTTCAGGAGCGGCTTCACCACCTTCTCCAGGTACTTCTAATGGTGCTGTAAAATCTGTACCAGTTTCAGAACCAACACCTAAATCAGCGCCACCACCCATGTCGCCACCACCAGATGAACCACCAGCACCACCAGTTTCAAAACCTCCACCAGTATTAGCTGTCATGTTATTAGGGTCTATTTTATATATTTTATAGATATCTCTAAAAATACCTGTTTGTTTAATTGTTTCACCTAAAGCTTTAACCTCTTCGCCACCAGCTTTCTCAACCGCTTGTCTTTGAATATCTAGTTTGATTTCATCATCACTCATATTCAGTATTTCTTTTTTGGCGTAAGTCATCGACATAGCACCGAATCCATTACCCGCATCAGAAACAGCATCACGATATAACTGAATTTTTTCTTTCCAGTTTTGCACTTTAAGCATCTCAGCTTGCGTTGATGGGCTAGTTAATGTTAACGTAAAATTATCTAAATCATCTTCAAATCCTTTAGTGTATAAATGGATAATTGCCATTTTATTTAATTCTTGGATCAAAGCTTTTTGTACCCTGTGTACGGCTCTAGCGAATCTCACGTCTAAGATAGCCAAATTTTTACCATCGCCTAGTGTTTCTTCAAAACCAATAAATGCTTTAGGTACTCTTAACGCTGCTAACATTTTCTTTTGGATATATTCAATGTCAGCGATTTCAGATAGATTCTGTGCGCCAGGTAATGTTTCTATCGGCATCGTCAATGAAGGATCTCTAACTGGGATAAAATAATCCTGATCCACAGCTAAAGCGTTATATCGTGTATCTTGGTTACCATTATTTTTATCAACCATATTGGTTCTTTTAAAATTATTGGCAATTTTATCCACATAAGCATCAACATCTTTATCATCCATGTTCCCCACAAAGATTTTATATACTCTCCTTTCTGGCGCTCTAGTAACACGATAAACTAACATCGCATCCTCAGATAATAATAATTGCTTCCAAATCCTTCTAACTTTTTCGAGCATAGACGTACCATACGGTAATCTCCTATCATCGCCAAGTAATCTAAAATGTGATATTTCAAAAGAATTAAAATCTATATTTTTATCTTTCCAATAAAATTTAATATTATTTTCTTTTTGCTGATCGTCCAGACTAGTTACCTTAGCAAAGCCAGGTTCAGACCTAGTTATTTCAATATTCGGTAATTGGGTTACCCCAACGATACCCTGTTTTGGTACAATTTTATTGTAAACAAAGTTATCACCATATTTACAAACATTTCTAGCCCAAGCGGTTAAATTAGCGTTAATATCTATAACGTTTTCAAAAAGATTTGTAAGTTCTTTTTTAATTCTTGAACTATCAGAATAAATTGTTAGGACTTTACCATTTTCATTCGCAGTTGTTGCCTCCTCAGCAAATATGTCTAACGCAACAGAAATTTCTGGTGTGTATTCCATAGCTTCATAATCATAGTATGATGCAATTCTTGTTGGTTCATAATAAATTGCTTTTTGATACAACTCATTATCAATTTTTTTCCACTGGTTTTGTAAAAAAACCGTTTGTTGGGCCTCTAGTTTTTTATTCTCGAGCTCATCACCACTGATATTATTAAACGAGTTGGGGTCTATGACATATTTTGGACCCTCAATTTCGTTACCCAATACTTTATTTAATCTTTGAAAGATAGTAAAATTTCCCATAATTTTTTTTTAATCCATATATTCACAGTCAACGTAAGGTGGGAATTTATAATTCTCGGTCGTACCGTCCCAAACCTTTAATTGTACATATGTTGTTGTTCCATCAGATTCTGGTGAACATTTTATTGCGGCAAGATTTTCCGCTAACGCCACACCATCAACCTTATTGGTAATTCTTCCTGGATCTGGTGATCTAACAATTGATGTTGATCCTGGACCAGAACTTCTTGCTTGTTTAATTAACACATTTCCCATTGTATTTTTTGATTATATTTTTTTATTTTTCCTAGGATCAGACCCGAATAACCAACCATATTGCCTTGTATTTTGTAACATATCGTTAATCCCTTCACCTTCATATGTTTTATTTGGGTCTGGTGTACTAGTTATCTTTTCTAATAAATAGTTTGAATCTGACTTTGGTTCATTTGTTTTTATTTTCCAGCTATCTAACATAGCCCTTGTTAGGTTATCCGATTCTTGTAATCTTTTAAATGAAGTGTTTGCAACAAATAAACACATACCTAGTGCCATAATAAGGTCATCATGTGATCCTTTCATATGGTCTGGTTTACCATTTTTATAAACGAATTTCTTCAATTCAGCTGTTAATCTTTCGCTACGTATTTTAAACCCACCTCTAGAAACCGCTTCTTCTAAAGCCGCTATAATTTGACCTCTCCTATTTCTTGAGGCAAAATTAATACCAGGGATTGCGTTTTCATCGGGCATAAAGTACATGTTATTATTATCATCATTATCATAATGTAATAATTTTTTGGGATAAGCTAGTTCTTTAAGTTTTTGTGTTGACGCAATACCCATACCACCAGTAATGTCGAATGTTGATAAGGCTTCGTACATTCTACCATATTGATCCACAATTAAAGCCGCAACATCTGGTGGGACTTTACCGTGATATTCTAATACTTGCTCAAAAGTATCGTAATCAATTATACACATACCTGTAGCATCCTCAGAGTCACCACGTGATACATCGAGGGCTAGTATATATCTATGTCCTTTTTCAGGTAATTTCCATATCCATAGATTACTATCCCAAGCTTTATCTTTGATTTCTGGATCCCTAACATTATCCTGTTCTTGTTTTCTAATTACTTCACCTTCAATTACGTTATCACCAGAACCAATAAACGCACATTCTAACTCTTGGTTAATCATTCGTTTATTAAAATTCATATCTCTACACATATTTTCATACCATGTAGAATGTGGTTTATAACCCTCACTAATAAATTTAGCGATTACGTCAGGGTGCAAGTCAATTGCTGATTGTATTATCTCCTCATGCTTTTCCGCATTTGGTTTTTGTATCCAATCTACAATATCTTTGGCTTTAATCAAACGTAAATCCTTGTTAAATCTTGGGTCTTGCCACCATTTTAGGTGTGTAACACAAAAACTATTCTCACCTTTAATTGCCCCTTCATATGAAGCGTAATAAATAGGGTCTAACCCATTTGGGGTTGAGATTAGAACAGCTTTACCACCAGTACCAATTGAAGCCAAACAAGCCGTCCATAATTCTTGCCCACCTTCAACGAAGGCCGCCTCGTCAATTAATAATACCGTTGGTGTGTAACCACGTAGGGCATCCTGAGATGTTGCTACAGCTTTTATCTCTGAACCATTTGATAATCTAACGTGCTTTTGTGATGATTTATCAAATGTAACACTAGCCCAATCTGGTAGTTGTTTAATAAAGTTAATGATTTTATTTTGGAATTCTATCGCAGTTTCTTGCTTGTTTGCTAAGATCAAAACTTTTTCTGGTCTTTCTGGACTAGCGAAAGCGGTAAGTACCGCAGAATATGCCGCTGTAACTGTTGATATACCAGCTTGGCGGTATTTTAACACTAAATTAAATCTGTGTTTTTTATAATTTGCAACTAAGGTTCTTTGTCCATCGAATAATTCAAACGGCACATACCCCTCCCTAGTCTTATCGAAAGTTTCGAAATAACTTTCAATGACATAACAAGGGTCATTAGCACATTTAGCGTACTCTAATAATAACTCTCTTTTATCTGTTATTTTTTTTGACAAAGTAATTCTTTTCCATATAAATAGTTTATTATAAACCTAAATCGCTTAAACTGATACCATCTTCATCATTCATAAAATTATATTCCATAATTTCATATCTTTTTTGTTTAACAATAGCATCTATTTCTTTTTTTGCGTAATCTGGTCGATGTTCAAGAAGTGACATAAACTCAATAAAATCTTCTGCGTCTTTTTTGAACAATTCAATTAGTATTAGTTTTTTTATATCATGATCATTCGGATCAATTATTGAGTGTAAATTACTCCACAAAACAGGGAATAGTCTTATGTCCCATAACTCAGCAATAATTGTGTCAGTATAATCAATTATTTTTTTAGCCATTTCCTTAGGTAACCCAGCTACGGATAAAAGGGAAATAATACCCTTTGTAATTTCATGGATTAGTATCGGAAAATTTATCGCTTTAGCTATAATTTTAGGTATTTCTCCGCTAAAATCAAGGCTAACATAACCAGCGTTATTAGAGTCGCTACTCTCTATTTGATTTTTTAACATTTCATCACTAATAATGTAATAAAACAAATCGTTTGCTATTAATGATTTTTGATATAGCGGTGTTATATTTGGTACTATTGATTCAATCTCATCGGCATATAAATGAAATAGGTAATGGGCTCTCAAAGAAGCTCCCTGAGCAAAGCCATTAATTGTTCTTCTCTTAACAACCTCAGCCATCAGGTCTTCATCATTCTCAATCTCTTCTTTATCATCAGGTGATAAAGGTGATTCCATGGTCATCTCTTCTGGTAATTTAATTTCACCAGGCTCCATTATCTCCAAATCAAATATTACTTCATCGTGATCCAAATTCCACTCAAAACGCATGATTTTTTCGGCTAACTCAATTAGATTTGATCTTTTACCATTTTCCATGTTAATCACAGAATACATAGAGCTACCAGCAGACATTATTACACCCATTGGGTTTATCATCTCTTTTGGTATCTGGAATGTATTTGCGTAAGAATCCATTAACTCTTTATATCTCTGGGAAGCAATTACTTCCTCACGCCAAGATTCTGGGTGCGTACTTTGATCGTAGTAAGGTAACTTACCTAGTGGGTGAGTTCTTTTTGAAAGCTTATCAATCGTTGATTGAGCTATTAGATTAGGGTAGTCACCCAATTTTAGTCCAGAATTTCTCATAAAAAAAATGCCTTGTTTATTATAACAAGGCAAATATAGGTATTTTTTAATTAAAAACCAAATTTTTAAGCTTTTGGTTTACCTTTTTCATCTTCATTCGGTTTAGGGATGTCGATTTTTGATGGGTTTTTTGTCGGACTAGGTGTTTTAACTGGTGTTTCAGTTGGCGTCTCGACAGGTGAGTTTTTTTCAGTGAAATACATTATTTTTTATTTTTTATGAATGTTAAAATATCTTGTTTTGTCAATTTTGGTGTTTCTGACTCTGCAATAATACGAAACAATTCTGTGTTTTCAAAATTTGATTCATTAATTTTTTCTCTATTTAGGTAATCAACAAAAGATCTTAAAGTTTTATAAGCATCTTGTTGTTTGTTAGATTTTAACAAAATAACAGATTTTTTAATTGTGTTTGCTCTAACAGGATCCATATTATCTAACATTCTTTCATATTCCGAATCAGACATCTTTGAGACAACTTTACCGTAATCTAGTTTAACTTCTGGTTTTTTAACGTCATCTGGGAACATATCTAATTGGTTAGTATCGTCAATATTAACAACCTTATACCCTTGGCTTTCTAAAGCCGATTTAGCTTCATCAAAAGTTTTAAACTCTGGTTCATCATTATCAGACATATCATAATGAAATAAAGTGTTCGCAAAATCTAAAACTTGTTGTGCTAATTTATTTCTTTCAATAATATCACCAGAATCATCTAATATGTTAAATATCCTATCATCTGTTTTAGTTTTATTTCTATCATCCCACGCAACATCATAATAGGTATAACCACCAGTCGCTCTACTAAATAAAGCATCAATAATATCTTTATCGGACCATGTTCTACCCTCATTTTCTTCGGTTACGTCTTCCTGCATAGCATTCTGTATATCTTGTTGCGCACCTGTAGCGGCTTTTTGTAGGTCCTGAATTGTTTGTGCGGCTTTTTGTAGGTCTTGAATTGCTTTTTCTGGGTTTGCCATTACATTCCCAATTAAATCGTCATTTTGATTATTTGTTTCCATTATATTTTTTCAATTTCTTCTTTAGTTATTATTTTAAGTAATTTATCTCTACTATAAATTTTTTCTTTAACCGATTCTATATCTTCACCATACCTAAAAACAAGCCTATCTTCAATTTCTGGAGACTCAGTTTCCCAAGCCAAGGCTATTATACCCTCAACACAATCATACATAGAAAATGTATCTGAATGTATTGCCAAAGATAATTCTATTTCATCTGTTTTTAAAATACCAACAGAATCTACCTGTTCAACGTTTGGTGGTGTTGGTGTCCCACTAGAGGCTGGTTGCACGTCCCAATCTTCACCATATTCAACTATATCCAATCTCTTTGTAAATATAAACTCATAGGTATTTTGGCCCTTGAAGTCTTTATTTAGTGGGTTTATATATATTAAATATAACATTATTTAACTCTATTTACTATGTGAAAATTTAATTCACTATCAAAAAGAAGTGTTTCACCGTTAGTTTCAACCTTTATATCAACAAAATATTCTTGTGGTACCATCCAAGTTGTATCTAAGGTAAAATAATTATTATTCATCGCCTTATTGGCTATTTCCCAATCAGTAATATATATTACCGCTGGTCCTTGTTTAACATATAACTTATAGTAAACAGTGTTACTCGTATAATACTCCGAAACAGTGTAAGGTTTTCTTAATAAAATATTAACCTTTCTAACCTCGCCCTGAGACAATTTTTCTTCTCTTTTAATTCCGCTAAGCGATATACCGTATCTGGTATCGTCTAGCGCATCAATATTAAAATTAAAGTATTGATCAGCATCAATCGGGACAAACCTTAATTTTACGGTTGGTCTTTCTTTTCCATTGTAGAAAATATTAGACCAAAAATCATTATATTCTGTATAACTTGTATAAGCGTTTTCATCACCATAAACAACCACATAATAAACACCTTTAGTTTTTTGGCGAACTTCATAATTAACACCGTTTATTGTACAACTTGGTATTTGGTCTAGATTAGTTAGCTTACCATCTATAACCGAATAAAAGAACAGGTTATTATTTTTACCGAGGTAGAAAGTGACCCTATCATCTTCTATATGGTCGTTATATCTTGTTTCAATGAATGGTTCAAAGAAAGTCTGAGTATGTCTAGTAAACAACCCAAGTGCGAAGGTTTTTGGCCCGTCTGGAAATGTTAAGTTTTCTATGTAATCCGAGTATTTTAAATAAAACCCTTCATAGGTTGTGGTACCAGTTGTTATCCCAGTTGTTATCCCAGTTGTTATTCCCGTGGTAATCCCAGTTGTTATTCCAGTTGTTATTCCAGTTGTCACCCCAGTTGTTATCCCCGTAGTAATTCCCGTAGTAATTCCAGTTGTTATCCCCGTAGTAATTCCAGTTGTCACCCCAGTTGTTATCCCCGTAGTAATTCCAGTGGTTGTACCCGTAGTCGAACCTGTTGTTGTACCCGTAGTCGAACCTGTTGTTGTACCAGTGGTAATATCATAAGTTATCCCTGTGGTGATACCAGTCGTTATCCCAGTTATAATACTATAAGTGATTCCAGTTGTAATCCCAGTTATTGGTGAATTTATTAATGAATTAACATAATTAGTTATATCCATTTCAATATCTTCATTACCCCAATCAAAATGTTGTGTTGCTATTGGTTGGCTACCAACTTGCACCGCACCAGATGGGCTAAAATCACTAACATTTGTTGCCTTTAACCAATTAGATGGTTCTAAAGCATAATCTTTATTTTCTGGTATACTGGTTGGTGATGGCATGAAGTCATAACCAGTACCCTCATCCCAAAATTGTTTTATTTCATGTAATTCTAAATCAAAAGATGTTGGTCTATAATTCTCACCAAAAAGTAAGTTATTAGATGTACTTAAAAAATCTTTAATATCAAAATTAGATGTGTTTTTTATTTTTAAAATATGTCTGGTGTCGCCATCTATATTTATTACCTTACTATTAACTAGGGCTTTAATTTCATCAAATGAACAATAAAACAAAAACCTGCTTTTGGATGAACCGAAATATAATTCAGACACCTGGTTTCTGCCCGTGTTAACATCACTATTTTTTACTATAGTGTTATTTTTATCAAAATATGTTCTATATATACCCATAGTTATAAATATTTTAATTTAAGCGTAAGTTATGATTTATAACGCCATTTGTCTTATTTAAATTGTTGCCCTGTATTTCTTCGTTAATTTGAGCCTTTAAATTTGATAATTTTTCCTGTGCTTCCCTACTTATTGAATTTTGGACTTGTCCTATAGAATGCCCGTGAGATAAAACAATGTCGATCATTTGGTTGATCAACTCCATTAGTTTTTCACCTCTAATAAACCCATATGTCTTATAATCTTTAACACCATCATTATTAATTGAGGATAAAAATTTGTAAACAACATCAACTGGCATACCGTTATTACCATCTTTTAGATAATCTGGTGAATTAATACTACTTAAAAATAAAAATTTATCCGAGTACATCACATTAACAGTCGTTTCTTTTTCATCAACAACCTCACTAACAGTCTTAATTGTTTCAGTTTCTTTAGGTTGTGTAGTTTGGTTACCTAACCATCTTTCTTTGGTGAATTTTTTAAATAATTTAATAAATTCATTAAACTCATAGAATCTCGCATACTCAATTGAATCGATATCCGTTGGTTGGTTACTCGGTATACCCAAATCATTTTGAAGTTTAGTACTTGGTGTATTGTACAAAGTTTTATTTGATGGTTTTACCCTAACAACAAAATTATTTAAATTAGGTACTGTTTCTAATGTATCGTTATTCGCACCACCATTGTTTGGTTTTAATTGTAATCTATTTAACAAATTAATATTACCGTTAATTGTTTCAACAATCTGGGTACCCACTAGCTCTGGGTTAAAAAATTTTATTTTTTTTGTGTTATAACTAGAAATTATTGTCTCAATTGTTTTTTCTAAAGTTTGTGGGTCATTAAATTCCAGAACGTGCCTAACCGTATATTGGTTTCTAGACGCTCCGTCATAATATTCTGAGTTCGGGTTATACTTACCTCTCACCAAACCCTTTTTACCCTTTTCATCTTGTATCGTTTCCTGTGTATCGTATAAAGCGACAACACATTTTATGTTCTTATCCGTTTTTTGTGTTTTCTTGGTATATTCAAAAGTTAATTCGATAACATAATCAATAAAAACATCTTTAGTTTTTGTCCTAATAATAGTTTCTTCTTTATATTTAACGTTTTTTATAAATCTAGATATTTGGAACAATGGGTATTGTTCTTTAATTGTATTATCCTCGTTTATGTGTGATAATCGCATTAAAACCTTATTATCACCAATAATAAGTTGTTCACCTTGATTACCACTAAGAACAGTGTTATTTGGGTTATTAGCGATATCGTCATTTACGACTTGTTTCTTTTTGTTTTTATATTCAGAATATGTATCAGTTATAAAAATGGGTTGGCTCGTTACTGGTCCGATAAATAACATTTTACCGTCAGATTGCCTAACTAACCTAGTAACTTGACCAACTCTGGGTATTATTGATAAATTATTCGGTAAAAAAGGCTCAGCAACAAACGGATCCGTTTGTCTTGGTGGTGTTGAGGCATAAGACCACTCATCGTAAACGCTAGATGCAATATTTAAACTCGATATTGTGTTTAAAATAGACTCAACACTATCGTACTCCTTATATGCTTCATAAGGGACATACCTAATTCTACCATGGTTAAATGGGTCTGAATTACTAATACAAATACCTAGTGATATATCTGAGCTCATTTATTTTTTAAATTTTAATCTTTCATTTAACTCGGCATAAACCTTATCATAAGTAATCTCGATTTCTTCTAAAGTAGTTGTTAATTTTAAAACGGTCTCTTTAATGCCATCAAAATCATTCTTTAATCCAATAAGTGTTGTTGCCAATTCTTTATTAGATTTTTTGTCTATATTTTCGTAAATTTCTTTTAGCTTTGGGTTATTCATAATTATTGTATTTGTCCAAATCCTGCTGCTAGACCCACACCTGTCGTTGTTACGTCAATTTTGGCATTTGTTTTAATGTGGCTAACCATTAATTTTACTGTTTCCTCTAAAGCAATCATTAAATGATTTGGTGTTCCGTCAGGGAAAGTTGCGGCTGTCTCAATACCCTTTTCACTTAAATTTGCTTTTAAATCATTTACCATTGCAATATGATTTAAACCTGGTTTTAAGGCTCCACCAATTAAAACTAATGGTGGTGGTAATGGTGGCATCGGCATAAAATTTAATAGCTTAAGTAATCTTAAAATCTGGTCGATTATTGATTGGCACCCTTTAAATTTTACACCTTTTAACGCTTTAAGTAAAGCAAGTAAACTTTTTAGTGTTGATATGTAGTCGAGGCCACGTTGCTTTAAGAAATCAGCCGTCAATTTCTTAGCTAAATTTATTAAATCTTTTTTTATTAAATTAAAAATGTTTTGTACTAATAAATCAGTAACAAAATTACCTAAGTCGGTTATCATTGGTCTCATAAATGATAATGTTTCTTCAGATGATTTTTTCTTAACATCACCCTTTAACACCAAAAATAATTTAGGGACTAGAGTCACTTTAGGCGTAATCACTGACTGCATTAGTGAATAAGGTATAGCCTTCAATATGTTTAGCTGGATTTCAGCGTTTATTTTCGGCAAGTCCACCACAGCATTTATTTCACCATCGTTAACAACTTTATTTATACCGTTTTTCAATCCTTTATCCAAAAGAGATGCGGCCTGATCTAAATCAGGTACTAACTTAGTATTATCAACAACACCACCATTATTTTGTGGTGATATGGTATGTGGGCTATCCGATGGGAATATTAGTTTATCACTTTGAGCGTTTCTGAAAAGTTCTTCAAGTGAAGATATTACATCATCTGGGTTTATTTCTATATCTAGATTACCACAAGATGAAAATCGTATAAAACCACTAGATCTTTGTTCGGTGGTATTATCGATATCATTTAGTTCGTCTTTATTAAAATTAAATACGTTTTCAAAATCAGCTTTAGCGTTTACAACCCCACTATCCTCACCATTTTTTTGTGTTGGGTCTGGGCCGTATTGTTTATTTAAAAAATCTTTGGATGATGAATCTGGTGTGTTTGTTTCATCGTCTTCATTACAAAAACCAAACATTTTTTTCAGACCCTTTGTTAACCCACTTTGCTTCTTAACAACATTTTTATTTACTTTACCTTTTATCGATAGAGACCCTGTAAGCGTGTCCATTAGTATCGACATAAAATTAGCAAAGTTGAATGCTGGCATCGCAACCTCTAGATAATCCGATAAAAATTCACTAAATAATTTTTTTGAGTAGAAGGAACCAAACTTAAACATGAAGGTGTTATTATCAATTGAATAAATGATAAATAATACCCTGTCCTTATACATAACCTCTATTGGTGATGATTCTGTGGACTTTTGCGCTTTATTAAATGCGTAGTTTAAATGTTTTTTGATGTCGTTACCTTCATACATTAACTTCCCAACACGGCTGTCTGGTTCAATGTTTAATAACCCAAAAGAATCTATCTCTTGTTTTGATATTTCAATACCAGTAACAGAATTTACTGTATATTTTTCAGGTATAACCATGTTACTATCGCAACCAAATTTTGCGATTATACTATCTTTTACCTTTTTATTAATGGCATCGAATTTTTTTACCTGGGATAAACTACCCTTTAGAATTAAATTTTTAAATTCTTTTTGACCTCTGGTTGATTTTACTAGTTCAACTAAAAAATCGATAAATTCTAACTTATCTAATTTTTTTTGGGTGTCCGAAATGTATGGTTTCTGACTATTAGAAACCACTAAAGATCTATATCTTGAAAATATTTCGCTTTGTGAACCCATTGTTACTCATATTCTTTTTCATTGTTTTCTGATGTTGCAGTATTTTGTGTCTTAAGGAATTCCTCAGCCCACTTTCTATCCTCATCAGTAATTGTCATACTAACCCCAGAACCTTCAACAGGTTTGCCAGATTTGTAAAGAATATCACCCTGTATTTTAATCAGTCTTAATTTTTTTTCGATTGAAGAATCGATAATTTTAAGTAGGTCGTTGGTGATTTTACCAACCAATGCGATATCAGAATTTTCGTTAATGTCTTTTGAGAATTTTTTATAAGCCGTTAGGGCTCTATTTCTTTCATCAACAATCTCATTATAGGTTTCTTGCATGAGATCTCTCATGCTTTCCTCACTGACGTCTACTTTTTTCTTTTTTGGTACCATAATCTTTTATTTATTAATAAATATCACGCATCCAAATAACTATCCTTAAAAAGCTTATATAATGACTTAAACCTTTTCATACTATTTCTAATTTCTTTAGTATTTAAGCCAGTCATATTGCGTATATATAGTAAAATAAGGTTTTTATTAAACTTGGGTGAATTTTTACCGTCAGTTACCTGTGAAAATAATTCTCGCCATTCTTCAAGTATTTTTACCAGGGAATGCCCAACCTTAAATTCATTATCGGATAAATTGTCAGCTTTTAAATCTTCTCTAATACTCGATGCTAACGATTCAATAAATATAGTTAAATCAATATCATCATTATCTATTCGATAAAGTAATTCATCTCTTTTTAAGATATCACCTTCACTTTGATCAATATCAACGATTGACATGTTCTTTTTATATTCTTTAACCATTTCACCAAATAGGTAATTTTTACAAATAGTACCGAAATATGAAAATGATCTCTTACCCTTTTCTGGTTTGAACTTTTCAAACTTTGTCATTAAAAATGATAGGGTGTCTGCATGTAGATCGTTGAACTCGTAAGATTGTCTATATAATTTATAGGTCCTAATAATACTTTCTATCATTGTATTGATAGGTTCTTGTAAATATTCTCTATAAATTTTTTCTCGTTCTTCAACATTAGTGGCATCTAGAAACATGATCACCGCCATTTCTTGATCTACACCATAGTAGTTGCGGTCTTTTTTCTTTCTTGCCATTACTCACTAACTTCATTTTCCTCATAAATTATATTTCTATCTTCGTTAAACAAATACTCTTTTTTAGCGGCATCCATCCAAAATAAAGCTTCTTGCGGTTGTATCTTATATTCAAGAGCTTCACTGTTTTTGTATAGCCAGAATAAAGAACCCTCTCTCATATTTACGTGTTTATAACCTATTTTAGGTATAACCATAGACTTGTAACCATTTTTATGGAAACGAAGTAAAAACTCGTAATTAAACGTTAATTTAATTTGTTTTAAACCCTTAATCTCATTAAAGACAGTGGTTTTAATTACCATACCACAAAGGCTTATATTCGGGTACTCAAGTAAAACGTCTAGATCTAAGTTACCTAAACTTTCGGTAAAGTTGTATGCCCAAACCGCTTCATTAGAAAATCCAACGAACTCATTTTTTTCCGTAACATCATTAACGATAGGTAAAAACATATCTACCTCTGGATAGGCTTTAACATACTCATCGACATTTTTATACCATGTTTTTGATACCTCATCATCAAATTCCAAAATACTCATATACTCAGTATTAACATGTTTTGCTGCATAGTTAATCTGACTTTGGTAGTCGGTATCAAATTCGTTAATTATTGTTCTAACATTTAGGTCCTTATAAGCTGTAAAGTCAATCGACTCCATTTTACTCACAACTTCCGCACAATTACATGTTACTATTAAAACCTCTTCTGGTTTAATTTCATTTCTATTAATAGATGACATTGCAATATCAAATAAGTCATCAAATTTTTGGTTCCCAACATTAGCAACTGAATGCACTGGGATTATAACTGTTAAATTAGTTTTGCTCATTTTGTTCTACTGATTTATTAATGTTTTCTTTTATTGTTTCTAATTTTCCGATTTTTTTGTTAAAGAGATATTCAAAAACCTCACTAACGTTTTTATCAAAAATATCACTAGTATATCTGTCTAAAATTGTTTGGTCAACAGATTTTAAATTTTCAGGTAGTGTATCCTCTAACCAATTTTTAATAAAGCTGGAAACTATTTCAGCGATTTGGTTTTCATCATAAACCCAAATACCATTATCATCCGTCATCCACTCTGGTATAATGTTAGGTACTTTACCGATAACTGGTACATTACACTTGATTGATTCAATAGGGAATCTACCGAAAGATGAATCGTCATCAACCCAAATTGATACGGCACACTCTCTAAGATTTTGTGCAAAGTCCTCATGATTCATAGCGTGCATATCTTTGAATGAGATAAACCTATAAAGTGGGTATTTTAAGTAGAATGCCTTAATAATTTTTGCTGCTTTTCTTGTGTCCCTACAGTGTATCGCAATGATTGGTTTTTGTGGTTTATCATTTCTTTTGAATGAGTCGCCAATAAATGGTTCAATAAATTGCACGTCTTTAACTGGCACGGTATCTTCAATCATATTTTTTAACGTGTTACTAGTTGTAATACATTCCTCAACACCAAGATCAGTCCAAGATTTTCCTGGTGAAAAAGCTTCTAACATATAATCATATGATTGAACATAAATAACCTTTTCAATGGTCATTTTTTCTATCTGTTCGAAAACGCTTCCATAAACTTCAGGTACGATAATAAAATCTGAAGGGCCTACAACTAGATTATTGTCTTCAATTGACATGTGCTCTAATTCATCACATTCAGCACCATACCAAGAACCGACTTTAATAAAGTCATTCTTTTCGTGTAGTATTGATACATTATATCCCATTTTTTTAAGTGTTAGTGCTTGTGAATAAATGTGCATAACACTAGATTTAGCATTACCTTTAGTATCAGGTACTAAAAAGATAATTTTTTGTTCCTTATTTTTAATTTTTTCAATAGCGGAATCAAGATTTTTAAGTATTTCTTTAGTTTTTTCCATTTTTTTCCTTATTTAGTTTTTTTAGGGTTTTAAATAATTCTTTATTGTTAATAATAGTATAATCCGACTTAATGTCAAGATTAAAATCATTTTGGTATTTGACTGAGATTTTACCTTTTGGCTTCGCCTTTAAAATTTTAGGGTTATCGGTAATAATGACATCACACTCAGCCCAAAAATCTTTCCATTTTTGTGGAAACAATATCTTATTTAGGTTAAAGTAGTTCTTACTTAGGAAAAATAATGTTGCTGCTTTTGATCTCTGGCTTTCATTATTTAATAATACAATCTCTAGCTTACTTTTTTTAGAGAAGTCCGATATCTTTTTTATTAGTCCAGGCTCTGTCTCATCGGTTCTTCCGAAAATTTCAAAACATGCATCTTCGTACAAAAATTTATCTAAATTAAAAGAACCGTCTTTTTTATTTTCAACTAGTTCAACCTCTTCTTGATCTGGTTTAAACTCAATTGATTCTGTTTCACCAGTAATGTCTGGGAATGATGCTTGTAGGTTGAATGGATTTATAGGTTCGATAGCTTCTTTTTCAAACTCAAACTCATATAAATCCTTCAACTTACTTAAATGATCCCTAAGGATATTATTTACTGTTATACCGATAACCATATTTTATCATTTTATGATAAAAATAAGTCTGGTAAGTAGAAAAATAAAGATTACATCTTACTTTCTCTAAAAATTTGTTCAATTTTTTTAATTAGTGGGTTTCTAACAACATCATCTTCACCTAAAACAACGGTACCGACCTCGTCAAAATCTTTAAATTTATTGATTATAAAGTTTAGTGAACTTTCACCCTTCTTTTTCATATCAATTTGATTTTCATCACCCAAAAATATCATTTTAGAATTCTCACCTAGACGAGTCATAATTGTTCTGATGTTATCTATTGAGATGTTTTGGGCCTCGTCAATAATGGTGATGGAATTATCGATATTGATACCTCTCATATACGCAATCGGCATTTCCTCTATCATGTTGTTAGCCCTCAAAACTTCAACATTATGTCTACCAATAACCTTTTCAAAATTATGTAGGAAGGAATACATAAACGGTTCCATTTTTTCTTTCATGGTACCTTTTAAAAACCCAATTTCTTCATCTTTTAATGTTGTTACAGACTTAACAATAACAATTTTTCTATATCTTGAATCGTTTTTTAATAATTCCAAAGCCATCGCACAAGATAAAAACGTTTTACCTGTACCTGGTAATCCAGAGCATATCACAATTTCTTTTTCTTTAATCTCGTTAATTAGTTTTTTTTGATTTTGTGTTTTACATTTAATCTCAACTTTAATTTTATCCATAGGGTTACCGCTGTAACCTCTGGATATTGCCTCAAATGCCTCCATCTCTTCTTCTGGGGATAATCTTTTTCTACTTCTTCTGCTAGTCTTGTTTGAACTCATATCGTTTTTAGTTTATTTTTTTAATTTTATAGTTTAATTGTGAACACTGGGCACCAAATACTCTTTCATATGCATGGTGCCAATCCCCATCACGCCAACCATTTTCAGATAAATCTTTTGATAATTTATCTATTAAACCTGGCTTATTATAATAATAATCGAAAATTTCTGATCTACACCAAAACATAGTACCAAAAATTGCATAAAAATCTTTTTTGTGGTCTATTTTTAATTTTTTACATATTGTTTTGAATTTTTCTTCATTACCACCTAACCAATTTAAATGCATATGTTTACTAGTTCCGATCATACCAACATCATTTTGCTCTTTAAATATAGTAATTATTCTGTTAATATCATAGACATTATTTATAGTTCCAGATAATAAATCTTGTAACCAACCACTCGATTGTTCCGCATCTAGGTATGTTGATTTTTTTGTGTGTAAAAATAAATAAAGGTCATAGATTTTATTTTGACTGTATATCGATTTTAAGTTATTAAACTGCCCGTTTATATCTCTACCAACATTTCTATCTGTGTAATTTATTTTAACGTTTTCTAGTGTGCTATTAATATACTCAACACAATGATCGTTACCCTCCATACCATCAACAAAGTTAAAATGGAAATCAACTAAACCATTTAGCGGTAACAATCTGGGTATTATTTTATCAATTAACACTTCATTAAAATATGAGTGTACTAGAACCGCAATTTTTAAATCATTTGTTTTAACCGTATCAAATTGTTCTACTTTTGTTGACGTATCAACCTTCCTAAAAAACAAAGATTCGTTTTCCTCTTTGGATATTTGATTTACAGCGAATAATTCCTTAGCATTAACCCCCTTAAATTCATCTAAGTTAACATTTAAGTGGGTTTTGGGGTGAAAGGGTTCTGTTTTGTTTTTCCAATCAACTACAGTTACTGGATAATTTATATTCTCCTCATCAAAGTTTTGATAATATTTTTTAAATAGGTTAATATAATAATGCTCGTCTGGTACAATAGATTTATTAAAATTATCCGTATAGTCGTTATCCAAAATAAATTTAACATGATCACGTTTTAGTACCATCCATTGTGATTGCTTATAAAACAAATCAAAATTCATGTTGGTTATTGACTTCTTCCTAATATTATTTTCAATATCATCCCAAATATAATAATACACCCAAGATTTGTTTTCTTTAATCAGTTTATTATACGTCACATCAAAATCGTACATTGGTATGCATGAATCTGAAACTAATACGAAAAATTCATTGGTTGGGTCCTGATAAGCCGCCTTTAATAGGTTGTTTGTTGCCTTAATTAATGATATACCACCCCAGTTTGTTTGTACTTTATGGTCAATATCGTAGTCAATTAAAAATTTTTGGGTTACTTGGCTTGGGTTTTTTACGTGTGAGTATAGATTAACTTTATCTAGGTTTTTAATTAGAAAATCATACCAGATGTCACCACGTTTTAAATCACCTACCGATAAAAACATAAAAGCGACTTTTGTCTTGTCACTTTTTTTTGTTATTAAGTCGGTGTATTTGTAATCTTTTAGTTTTACACTATTATCAAAATGATCTGGTGTGAAGAACTTTTTATTATCCTTAACAGATACCTTATTAACAATTTTAATCATAAAATTTAATAGTGTTTACTGAATATATTAACCTAGTTGTTTTATATTTTTGTTTTTAACATTTAAACCATCTAGTAAAGAATAAAACTTATCAAAGTCTTTACCATGTTCTCTCATAAAACCGTGTACCTCCATACCTAATGTGTTTATTTCTAAATCTTGTATTAGATTTGAACCTTCGATTATATCAAACTCAGCGCCCTCACAATCGATTTTTAACAATTTTAGTTCTGTTATATCATAACCTTTAATTATGTCGTCTAAAGAGATCGTTTCAACACTAAATTCCTTGGTGTCTCTCTGTATAAAACAACTACTAGCACCAGTATTAGTTGTATCTAGGGAAATCGTTAAAATTTTACCAGTCTCACTATAAACAGCTTTATTAACTGGTATTATATTGTAAACTGAATTAAGTTTAATATTATATAATAAACTTTGGAAGTTTACTGGGTGTGCCTCAAATGCGTATATCTTTATCTTTGGGTATTTTTTAGCTAAATATATCGACACGCAACCAATGTTCGCCCCTATATCCAGAACAACATCATTCCTACCAAAATCTATTTTTTTTATACCGTATTCATCTTCCCTAAGGGCCTCCTTAACAACCCACTTTAGTGTGTCGCTACCGATTACATCTTGGAACTTTAGTTCAATCCCGTCAACGTTAAAAGCTTTTATCTCTTTATCTTTTATCATTCCGTATCAATTAATCTTAAAACCTTTTTATAGAAATCATCATTTCTTTTTCTACAATCATTCAGATATGTAAAATCATAAGAATTTTTTATTTGGTCGAAAGTTGGATTAATTACAGTGTCGTAATTTATGAATCTTATATTTAATGGTAAATCGAGTAATTTTGTCTTTGTTGTTGTTTCCACAGTATAAACTGTTTTACCCAACAAAGATGCCCAATATGTCCCATGGTAGGTGTTAGTAACGATGACCTTGGCCCTAGCAATTTTTTCAATAATCTCATCCATCGGATCGCTATTTTTTGCTGTTTCAAAATTAATAATATGTGTATTTTTTTCGACCAACTTATTCATAAGGTTTGTTAGTCCCTCAAAATGGTGGTAATAGTACAATACATCTGTCGATTCTGTTATTGTAACATTATCGAAAAGATCACTTTTACAACTAACACATGGTACATATAAAAAGCGATTCATTTTTAGGTTTTTAAATACCGAATCCCTAAGACCTATGAGGTCATAATCGGCCACATATTCTGGGTACGTATATCTATAGCTATTCTGGCCCGCTCCCCAGATAATTTTTTTCTTATCTTCTAATCTAGAGATATATTCTAAAGAATCGTCAAAATAGTCTAAATCAATTAAACCACCACCGCCAACAACAACTACATCATAATCGTCAAAATTTTTAAATAGTCTAATATCACCAACATCTGAATTTGGTACATCGTAATATAATTTAGGTTGGCATTTTAGGTCCCCAGTATTTACGGTTTTAGTTTCGTGTAGAAAAATTACTTTTTTCATTCCTGATACATTAATTTTAATTTCTTATTTTTTTTCCACTTTTTCAACATAATCTTATGTTTTTCTTCGAATAGACTATTACCGAAAATTTTATTACCAGAGCCACCCCATACGTGGTAGAACTTATTATTAAAATGGAATCTATATATCTTACCACCTAGAACTTTTGCCTGGAAGCAAAAATCGGTGTCTTCATACCAGAATGGTGCAAAATCTAAATCAACCCAAATATGGTTTAGTATTTCGGTTCTAAATATCTGACAACAACCAGCTAGTGTGTCAACTTCACCTTCGTATGAACTATCATCATTAACATCTTCGTGTGTACCATGAACCCACCCATTAAAGAATGCACCAACAGTACCACAAATCCATATATTTTTATCATTTAATACCTCTTTAGCATCATCAATAAACGATTCATCTTTTAATTTTGAATCTGAATCCACGCTAAATACTACGTCAGCGGTAACATTTTTAAACAATACATCTCTACCACCCGCAACACCTATATTGTCTGGGCCAAAGATTACTTTAACACCATTAATCGTGTTAATATAATTTAAGTAAGCTAATAATTCCTCATCGGTAGATCCGTTATCATAAACTATTACTTCTTTAACGTCTTTTCTATTTAAAGCTCTTATATATGTATCGACATAACCAATTGTTTTTTCTGGTCTATTATGTGTTAAGAATATAAATGAAACTGTTGCGTCTCTATTATCAATTAGGTAATCTTTAAATAGATGGTATATGTTATTTCTTTTATCAAATATTGCATTGTAATCGATTTTCGATAAAGTTACCTGTTCATTTGTTTCCCATAAGTGCATCGAATAGCTGTCATTAAGCTCAGCTAGTGCTAAAGCGTTATTTGTTAATAAATAAGTTTCCGCTTCATTCCATAAGAATGGGAAAAATTTCTTAGGTGATAATATTGTAACATTATCTGGAAATTCTTTTGCTATATAATATGGTTTAACAACTGAGTGAAAATCCCATTTACTCTGGTTAAAATCTTTGTACGATTTAATCCATTCTGTTGCAAATAAAGATCTTTTTTCTGATAACATTATTGCGTTACATAGACCATAATAATCCCTATTACCTCTACCACCAGAATTTTGTATACCAATAACAAATTCATTATCTAATAGGTCGTCAAAAGATTTATTTACGAATGTGTCTATATCCATATAAATACCACCAGCAAATCTTAACATTTCTAACCTAACTATATCCGACATGTGAGCGAAATGTTCAACCTCATTACCCATAAAATCTGGGATTAACTCAGTTTTAACTGTTTTTAGGTATATTTTCGCCCTATCCCACCATTTACCTTTAATATCGTAGTGATGATATAGAATAATTTTATCTGGTTTAATTTTATTAACAATACTTAAAACGCATAAATAATTAAAGAAAGTAAATTCTGGGTCTTTTTTAAAACCATAACACAAATGGACTATTTTAGGTATTTTTTTATCTACTTCAATATTTTTGATTAATTCAAATACTTTTGGATAAATTTCTTTATCATTTAAGTACCCAGTAAAATTTTTATTGAATCCAGAAAAATCTAAAAAATCCTTATCTAGACCTTCTAAAAAATAAGAATAATCAACATCATCTTTATATTCTTGTTTAATAGTGGTACCTCTTTTAATAACTATATTTTCATCGCCAATAATATTTGGTTTATCTTCGTTATCTTTATTAGAACCATTTAAAACTTCTTTTACTGGTGGGGTTTTTAATATCTGTTTTGTAACTGTTTTCGTAGTTGGTTTTTCTTTAATAGGTTCAATTTCAACTGAACTCATAACAATTTCTTCTTTGGGTAATTCCTTTGGTCTCGCTTGACTAGATTTTATGATTGTGTTTATCGAGTGTTTTTTAATTTCTGGTAATTGTTGTTCAACAATTTTTATATCATCATTTACCACAAGATCAATAGCCGAATCCGTACCCTCGGAAACAGATTTAATTAAACCCCTAGAAATCGTTTTACTTTTTTTTGAATAAAATTTACCCATTTTAGATTATAAAGTCTTTTTTATCTAGTTCCGAATAAAATTTTTCCGAGTGTTCTTCTTTCGGAAAGGCGTATTCAAAACCAAGTTTATTTTTTTTATTAAAGTCGCTAATTCTTTTTTTATAAATAGACATTCTATTTAAAAAATAGTCTAGACCTAATCTTTTATAATGTAATAGTTTTATCGGTTCATTAAAATATTTAACGTCACCCATTGGGGCTGCCACGTGACACCCAAAATTAAAGTTAATTGACTTTATATTTTTTGGTTTAAACATTACTAATTTATCAAATAAACTATTTCTAAAACCAGTTTTTACAATATCAGTTAACTTATGGTCATAATCAAAATTAAATTTTTCTATTATCATATCATAACCCTCTGGTTTTACTATAGTTGAGTCGCTGTTATGGAAGTCTATAATATATTTTTTAAAATCATCAACATATAAAAACTCATCCATATCACAAACAATAACAATATCAGCCTCATTAACCGAATTTTTCCAAGCGTTATTTTTTATCTGTAAATAAGCGTCATCACGTATTTCGCCTTTAGTGTCGTAAGGTACGACTAACGTTTTGGGGTGTTTCCTTAATAACTTAACACTATTGTCGTTTGATTTATTATCATAAACAATTATTTTGTCAACATAATTTTCATAGTGTTCTAAGAAAAACGGTATAATTTTTTCTTCATTCCAACAAAGGACGTGCATATGGACTTTTGGTAAAGCCTTGTCAAAAATTATATGTGAGTTTTCATTCAAACATATTGGTAATTTATTAGAATATAAACCCTCAAATTTTACTTTATTGGTTTCCCAGGTTTCATTTGTTTGACCAACAGATTTATGTAATAAAAGGATGTTGGATATTAAGCCCACTTTAACGCCAGATAAATGGTTATCAAAACAAAATGGTATATCATAAAAATGAAAGCCCTCAAAGGACTCATTAAATCTGTTTTTGATTTTTTCTCTATTTACTGCAATAAATAAACCATCAATGGTAACCATTTCTTTTATTTGATTACCGTAGCTTTCAGAATACTTATTAGTCCAAACTTTAACACCATCTGTATGTTTTACAGTTCCGTGCATCGAGTTCCTTATTGACCACCATCTACCATCAATCATATGATCGGTACCAGCAACACCTAAAATACCATATTCTGGATTTTTTTCGAAGTGTTTTATAACTTTTTCACCCCAGTTTTTAGTTTCAAAAATAATATCATCGTGACAAAAAATAACAATATCAGAATTAGCCTCATCTAAACCACGATTATAAAGTTCAGCCAGGGAATATTCATTGTTATTTTCATACGCAATAACTTCAACACCCTTATACATACACGTTTTTTTAACGTGATCAACAAAAGTATTATCAACTTTCCTAGTTGAAAACACCACACTAATTTTTGGTTTATCCGTTATCATCGTCATCATCTTCTAGTATTGGTTTTCTATCTAACGTATCACCTATAAATTTTAAAACAGGTATGAAACCTTTAACGTATTGTAAGAAAACGAATTTTTGATTTAATTCATTTAACTCACGTTCTAAAAATGTAGCTAACTTATACTCATCAGAATTTAATGGGTAAACAAACGCATATAGCACTTTATCACCCACATCTATCCTTTTACCAGACCAAACTGTTTTATAAGTTATCTTGTCTAGTACATCTGGTGTTATTTCATTATACACCTTTATTTGTTCCCTAAATTCGTTAAACATTACAATATACCTGTTGATCCGAATCCACCTAAACCACGATCACTACTAGATAGTGATTCAGATTTAATGAATTTTATTTTATCTCTTGTTTGTACTGGCGCTATGACACCCTGTGCAATTCTATCACCATTTTTAACAAAGAATGATTGGTCTTGGTCCGTATTGTATAGTATCACACCAATCTCGCCACGATAACCTGAATCAACAGTACCTGGGCTATTTAGAACCATTATACCGTTTTTTAAGGCTAAACCGCTTCTAGACCTAACTTGTAGTTCAAAACCTAATGGTATTTCAAAATACAAACCAGTTTTAATTAAACATCTGTTACCAGGTAATATTTCTATTGAATATTCACCATCTGAGTTTTTATCGGTGACACTAGCCCTAATATCAAAACCGCTATCACCCTCTTTTTCATATGATGGGTCTGGGTTGACGGATTTATTTATGAATGAAACTCTTAGTTTTGGTGTCATTGATTCGTTGTCATAGTCCCAATCAGACATAAATTGTCTAGCCTCATCCAATAACTGATCCAATTCTTTTTTAGAATCATCGTCATCTTGAAATAAATCGTTTACGTTCAATTCGTTAATATTCATACTAAATTTTTATATATTTCGGCTCTAGTTTTTGTCACATTATTTATATCGTAAGTATCTTTAACTGTCTCATATAACCTTTCACCAAGATCTTCAACTAATGATGGGTTATCAACGAGCCTTTTCATATGTTGGGCCCATTGTTTATGGTTTTTAGAACTCTCAACTAAAAGTGCATTACCCTTAGGATTCAAAGAACCGCCTTTATCAATCATACTAACTAAGTCGATCGTGTAAGGGCCATAATTTTGGGCTATGATTGGTTTTTTATGGAAACCAGCTTCAATAATTTTTAATTGGGACTTGTACTTATTAAAATTGTTAGCGAATAGTGGGGCCAAAGCAACATCAAATTCATTATAACCTTTTGCATACGATTCGATTGATTTAGTCCAAACTCTTTTGTACGGCATGTTCCCATCATCATATGTTAATTGGTTATCAAATTTAAATAGATGCTTTAAATAATCTGGATATTTCTCTAAAATTTTAAAATTGTTGGTAATGAAAATTTCATACATAAACCACGTTGTTTCAATTGGTTGCATTGGTCTTTCCATCCACTGTTGGGTTTCTTGATTAAAGGCACGCACAGTACCTCTGGTATCGTAGCCACATAAAACGAATTGAATTTTGTCTTCTAGCCCCATAATTTTTTGTGGCATATCCTTTAAAAGTTCAATATCTTTAATGTGTGACGAACCACCTAACCACCCAAATCTAAGTCTTTCTGATTCAGTGGGTTTTGGTTTAAACTGTGGTTCATTAGGGTTTACGGCATTAGGTAAAATAACACAATTTTTATTATGTTTTAACACCTCTTTTCTTAAAATTTCTGTTGTAACCGTAACCAAATCAGCTTCTCTGACAACTGAAACGATTTTACCCGCATAGTCTAATCTTTTAGCTTGGTGGTATAGACCATGTGATTGGTCTAGGGTCCAGTGATCATCTAGATCAATTACAACTTTACCCCCAAAAGATTTTATTGTTTTAATAATATTAAGACCATCCTCATAGTTACCACCAGGTATCCTATGAAAAAAGAATATATTAAATTTTTTTAAATATGTGATATCATTAAAATCAATATTCATATTGATTTCAACAAAAAATTCATCACCGTGGTTATTTTGTAACGTTACGTGCGGATCAACACATCTATATTTACCTGATCCAGCACGATCGTTAGGATTTACTAAAACATTAATTTTACCCATATAATCAGTTTCCTATAAAAATAGGAAATTTATTGGAAAAATCAAAACATTTTTTAAATTATTTGGGTACAACCACACCACGTCTAGATACAACGTCTGATGCCTTAATATTAGCGTAGTATATTGACTCGTCTATGCTACCAGTTTCATGATATTTAAGTATGAACGCTGAGGTAAATGTGTCACCCGCACCGCTAACATCTATAGTATCTTTTGGTTTTTTTGTCGGGTAAACCTTACCCATATATTCGGCACCTTTTTTACCTAAAGTTGTTATTATGTTAAGTTTTTTTATTAAAACTTCATCCTGTTGTTCTCTTTCAGATTTATTAAGCTTTATGAAACTTAATGTTGAGAATGATGGGACTAAAATCCTTTTACTATCCAATATAGACAACTTAGCGTGGTGACCTATTAATGTTATTGTCTCTGTGGTTAAAAAACCCTTATTATAATCGCTAATAACAACAATATCCGCCTCACTAATTATCTTAATTGTTTCTGGTGTAATCGTGAATTTCTCTATCAAATCCTCACCTTCATCCATTCTAAGTATCATTTGATTACTCTTTTCATCGACATACCTAGTTTTAATAATTTTTTCTGGTTGATGTAAAAATGTTATATTTATGGAATTATTTAAAGCCTTTAGATTTTCTACAACATTACCAGCCATTCCAGGGTTTTTTGTTATTTTTCTTGGGTTTAATACTGGTACTGGTGCTTCTGGGCATAATCTATTAACATCACCATATACAAATTTATCAGTGCAGTTTTCACCAATAACAACAACTTTTATATTATCCATGTAACAAATATACAAAAAAAATGGGGGCTTTTAAACCCCCAATCAACACTTTTTTTATTTAATGTTACTTTTCAGTATCATTAACAATTTCGTCAAATTTACCAGATTTAGCTGCCTCAACAAAATCAGCAAATTGATTTTTAGTCCATACCGTTACACCTTCTGGACCTTTAGCGTCACCTAATACGATTGATTCTTCGGTTACCTCAACAACTGGGCAACACTTATTCTTACAAAAGTTAATAACCTGATTCATATTATTTTTTGTTTTTTTCGATGATTGACCAAACAGCACCAATCAATGTTATTGTTGAACCGATAATCTCTTGTGAAAGAGCTTCTGTTGCTAATCCTCTAGCAACCAATAAACCACCCGCAAAAGTTAATGCGTGTCTAAGAATCCCTAATACTTGTTCTTTTTTCATAATCTTATTTTTTATTTGTTTTATTCTCTTTTAAAACGGTTAATTTACCACCAAAAACTTTATCACCTATCTTTATTTGGATTGTTTCATCAATAGATGTTTTTTGGTTCATTTGATTTATGGTTTCTTCAACAGTCTTTTTTATTATATACTCAATTAATTGAGTGTCCATAGTCAACCCAGGGCTTTGTTTGGTCTCCATAGTCCTAGGGGCTTCATATTCTTCTACAACCTTAGCTCTAGGATGCGCTTTAGCTACTTGTTCAACAACACTATCTAAACCAATTGGCATTGTTGGGTCAGCTATAGGGTTTTCCATAAAAGATTGTAAAATTTCTTTCGGCATTTTAGATGTGTGTATGTTCTTCATAGTATTTTTAGGTATTTCAGAACCCACAGACCTAACCCTAGTTTTCATTTGATCCTCTGACAGGTATTCTGGTTCACGATCTTCATGATCATCAGAATAGACCTCTCTATTTATTTGTGGTTGTGAGGCACCTCTATAGCTGGTGTTACTTTCAACCTTTTGCATTACCGTTCTAGCTTTGGCTATACCTTGAGCCAATATCGCTGCTTTTTCGTTACTATCCATTTAGTTTATATATCCATTTTAAAAATCCAGAACTGTGATTCTCGTCAATGTTTATGTTTTTCTCAGATTCAGCATCTTCTGGTTTATTATTTACTGGTTCTTTATAGTTAATGTCTCTAAAATTAGGGTCTTTTGGTCCTGGTTCTTTAGATATGTCGGTATAATTAATAGCTTTGTCATTTGCCATTTTTTTATCACTACCATCGGTTTTATACCCGCTGGGTGGTGTAAATGTACCGATCTCTCTACCAGTTTTATCATAAATGATTTCAACAGATCCGTCTTTTATTTCATCAACTAAGAATGTTTTGTAGCGACCATTTTTAGTATTTGTGGCACCTACTGTTTGGTATGCTCTTAACATCCACTTACCAGTAGCTTTACTCTTACCAAGAGCAACTGGTTGAGCGAATCTCCAGTTTTGCCTCGTATACTTTTTTTCTTTCGGGTCGCTGACTTTTACACCACGATACCAGAATGAGATCTCGTATTTATTCTCGATCGCATACCTTAATATCGATAGTTTATCATCCCCAGCATTTTCAATTATAAACATAATTATAAAAAATTAAACAACAGATGGATCTGGATATGTATTTGAGTCTTTAAAATTATTGATTGCAACTAATTTAGTTCTTTCAGCGATGTCAGTACTACTACCAATTTTATCTTTACCCTTTTCATCACCATCACTTATAGCGTTTGGGTTTGTGGCGCTATATTCAAATGAGTTTGGTTTGTACTCATTAATTGGGATTAATTTACCGTCTCTTTCTTGATTAGCCACCTGTCTAAGTTGCTCAGATGCAGGTACCTTTAAAATGTTATCAGCCATTTTTTTAAATTTTATTTATTATGTTTTTTATTTTATTAATAGATTCCATTAAGGCGGAATTAGTCATGATATCTGGTGTATCCATTATTCTATCACCCACACTAGTATCAAAATCACCCCCTTCAGAGTCTTTTCTGAATTGGTTGTCCATGCCAGCGTTTGTTCTAGCAACTTTATTTCCTTCAACACGGTCTCTTTCTGATTTTATCAAATTCTGGACCCAATTATTCATCATGTCACCACCATTTAATTCATACTCAACCTGATTTAAATTATCTGGGTCAACATTATCAAAATAATTTTTAATCCTAACTAGATTAACAAAAGGTTGGCTTGGGTTTTTACAGATAAAATTAGCTCTTTTATACCCTTTTGCTGTTGTATTATCTTTATGTTTATCTAAAGATATTTTTAGGAATTCCAATATCTCTTCTGGAACATCATACCTGTTACCAAGAAGCTTTGAATTTTCTTCATATAGTTTATTTACCCAGCTATACATTACTTTAATGATTTTTCAAAATAAGATAATAGTATCTTTTTTTCAGCCTCGCTCATATTATTATTGAAGAATTCAATTATCTGATCAAATTTACCTAAAATTAAGTTTTCTTTTTTTCTAATTTCATCGATAGTTGGCTCCTCTTTTAACATTATTTCTGATTTCTCAGCTTTTTTAGCTAATAAAGTTTCTAGCATTTTAAATGCTTTTTCTTTGGAGATTTCTTTAAGCTTATCTTTTGGGTTTGCTGGTTTTACATCCTTTTTAGGTTTCACCTCAAGAAAATAATCCTCGAAGGTATCCTCCATACCCTTTTCGTATAGGAATTGATAAAACTTACCAGGATTATCTTTACACCCATCAGCCTCATTATTAAAGGGTAATGTCGCCTCACCATAGTATCTTCTATAGTTTTGAAAAACGAATGGTTGTCTAGTTTTTAAAATACTAGCGTCAGTTGTATCATGTGATGTTGCGGTATAATCAATATATTTTTTATCACCTTTGATTATATCACCATCTGCGTCAATGAATTCTTTAATGTCTTTATTACCTTCCATAAGATATTTTCTTATAAATATCTTAAACTTAGGTAATATTTCAATTAAACTTGAATTTCTTCACCAAACCCAGGTATTCTGAATATGATATCTTTATCAAACCAAAAATCGGCTTTATATTCTTTCTTTTCCCAGAACTCCATCTCCATATCCGATGGGGTAAAAAAGTCTTGTAGTGTATCTTGATCTTCAATATCGTCTGGTTGGTCATTAACAAGTTCAAGTTCAGATTTTAAGAATGCTCTTTTTTGTTCTGGTTTGGTGATTAAAATTAAATCCCTAATTTCTTTATCAAAGGCAACCATTAATGGTTTTAATCTACTGTTAAACGCATCCAAATATTTAGGTACGTTATATTCACCAATAAAATCTGGTTGATTTTCTATAATGTCATTGGGTACTAATGTTGCGTACATATTACCGTGTTTATCTTCCTGGGCATCACCATGTGATTTTGTTTTACCGTTGTTAACGTAATAAATTGTATCACCTAAGTTAACTTGTAAATTATGTTTTATGGCTAATTCCATATGCGCTTGTTTAGCTAATTGTCTACCGTTTTTATCGGTACCACGATTAGCATAACCACTAACACTTTTCTTAACCCTAGCTTTGGTCGCAATCTTAGCGAGAGGTATTTCTCTATTGTATATTTTATCGAAATATTGGTAGTAATATTGGACAAACTCGTACCCTTGTCCCGTTAATAACATTTTAATTCCTTTATCCAAAAACTCTTCAATATAAACAGGTAGTTTTTTTGATTTAATACTATTACCAGTTAATGAAATACTACCATCATCTTCTAATAAGGCATAGTTTTTTCTTGATAGGTTTATCGTTGCTGGCCATTGACCATCTAACCCTAGACCCATTTCACCACGCATATACGTGTCGTTAAATTCAGCGACAACAGCTTTAACACCACGGTATTCTTTACCTTCTTCGACTTCATCGTTATAGCCCTTACCAACATATGTAAAGTGATCTTCACCACCTTCTGGTGCCATAAAGTTAACACCGTCCGTGTCAAGTACCGTTGGTGTGTAGCCCTTATCAATAAAGAATCTAACCATAAGTCTTAAATACTGTCTAGCTGTACACGTAATCTGCTCACTAGTATCAATTTCAGCCCATTGGAAAGCCTGTGGGGCACCAAGAGCACCGAACATTGAGTTGATGAATATCTTTAACGGTAACTGCTTTCTTTTATATTTGTCAGCTAGTTGGTAATTACCTTCTTTTTTATACTTATCCGATAGTTTTTTCGCTCTAAATCTTTCAGTGTGAAAGTATTTAAGCATCGACTTCATCGCACCATTAATATCAACCTCAGGGAAAACATCATGAGCCAACTGAATAGCTGGATAAAGTGAGTTGTAGTCCATTTTTCTTAATTCCCTAGAAAAACCAACTTTAAACAATCTAGATAGTCCACCCGTATATTCTCTTTTAGTATCAGATAACGGAATAGCTAAATTATTTTCAAAAGAATATGTTAACATTAATAACTTCCACAAACCAGCAGTACCCATAGTCGATACTCTTTGATATGTTGTTGGTATTAATTTGGCCAACATGAAGGATGTTTGGTTGTAAACCGCATCCACTTCCATTGTTTCCCATAAGTCATCAATTAAATACCTCTCAACGATGTATTTACCATCAACTTCTTGTATCGTGTTAACATAATCACGTAAAGCTTTATATGTTAACATTAAGAATTCGTGTGTTTTTGGTGCCTTTTCTGATAATTTAGATTCCCCGTTACCAGGCACCTCTACTGGAAATACAACCGTCTTACCCTCTTTTAGTTTTTGTATTATCTCCCTAATACAAGCATTTATCTTAACCTTATTACCTTCTAAATCATTGTCATTAAAAAATGAATCGACTTCATTATATTGGTTTTTCTTTGTTATAATTGCAATGGTATTTGGTTCACCACGCAATTCTTTACTTTGTTGACCAAAACCCTCAAGTGTTTCATTCTCATCATAAACAAAGAATTTATCTGGGTTTTGCTGGACGACATCACGTGTTATGTTGTCCATAAATTCTATCGTGGGTTTAGTGAATGTGTATTTACCGTCACGATCGTCAAAATAAAATTTATCTTCACTGTACCAATATTTACCAATTTTATCACCAACAATATAAACACGATTCTTTTTTGCAATTTTGTTGTACTGGCAAACATATTTCAAACCAACTGATTTCATACTGGAATCAATTGCTTGTGCACGTCTAGCTGAGTGTATTATATCGATGATACTATAACCAAACATGTTTACCTGTGTATAATCCTCAACCTCATTACCCAATTTTAGCATGGATGGCTTGGTGTTAATTAATTCACCTGGTTTTAATGTGATGGCTATATCTTGGATGTTAATACCTAATTTTTTACACCTAACAAAAAAGAAATCCCAGTCAAAGTTAGCGCTATTATATCCAGCAATAATTGTGGGCTTAATTTGGTTTATTACCTCGAAGAATTTTGTAATGGCTTCTCTTTCAGAATCATCGTTATCCTCAATCGGAATAATTTGTTTATCACCTTTATTCGTGTATATACCAATCAAAAATATCCTATTTATTTCAGGATCAAGACCTGTTGTTTCTAAGTCGAATACAAATTTATGGATGTCATCATATTCCTCAAAGCCCTTAAATAATCTTTTACCCGTGTGGATAAAATATTGTTCAACTGGGTTTAATATCAAAAAATGGGATTTGATGTCGTGTCTAGTATCATAAATATAGATGCCACCTTCCCTAAAGAAATCCATCATTCTTTTATGTCCTTGACTACAAGTGACTAGATATTTATATCCATTAACTAACTTGGGGTGATCGCCTGTCTCTAATGAGATAATATCTATACCAAATTTTTGTCTTGCTGACCTTATTCTCGAATCACTATTACCGTAAAAGTTTACGAGTTCCTTAATCTTATTAAGGTTTTTGATCCACATGAAAGCCATTAAAGGTTCTGTTTCAATATAGTTACCTTTGTCTGGATCTTGCTTAATTTTATGTATCAGGTTTGTTTCAGAATCATATTCCACATTCACGATATACTTCTCGTCATCGTGACCGATAAGAAACTTTTCGATATCCTCAAGTGGGATTTTATATTCTGCCATAACCTATATTTTGGCACAAATATAATAATTAAATTGACTCCTACAAAATTTTTTACTAAAACTTTTTTTAAACTATGTCGGTTTTTACGAAAGAATCCAAAATATGGATATACAATTGTTCGTGTATTGGTGCGATTAGTTCACCGTAAACATTTGATGGTGATGCCAAATCAAAAAGAGTTAATTTAAACTCACCCAAAAATACACCTGGTTTGTCTGTATCATCTTTTGTGAACTGGTAAGTTATGATGTAGTGTTTTCTACCGTCTTCGTCACAAGGGTTTTCCAAGACTATATTTGCCGTTTTGTTAGCAACTTTGTAAATACCCGTTTTTTCGTCTTTCATCGCAAAAGTTGCAACGCAATTTTCGATTAATTCCTCAAATCTTCTAAAATCGTTTCTCCCATCCCTAAAAACTTTCATTTTTAAGATCGGTAACGTTGAGTTTTGTCTAATACTGAATATCATTAGAATAAGTTTTTTATAAATATCTTTCTACCACCCTTTATTACGTTTAAACCATAATAATCAGCGATATTATTAACCATTTTTTTAATTTCAAAAGCGTACAAAGGTAAACAATACATTTGAAAAACCTTTACACCACCAGTAAATGTCCCAGCAAAAAATTTCTCAAGAACAGTATCTATTTTTTTATTTGTGTCCAAGTATAAAGCGTCTAAAAGGTTTTGTGTACCACCCCCAAAAGAGAAGTTAAATGGTACGCCCTCTTGTAAGTTATCCTCAACGGTTAATTCGTGTGGTATAACCTCGATAAAATCATATTTCTTTAGAACACTAAAACCGTTTATGTAAATTGAGAAGGTACCCTTTTTATAATCACCATATTTTAAAGCACACTTACTATCGTATGCAAAATCCCTTTCAAAAACAGAGCTTATATGTAAAAATTTGTTTTCGGTTACGTCTATAACGGGTTTTTTTGTATATGTCTCTTCTATAGTGAAATATTTTGTTACGATTAACCACGTATCGTAGTTATCACAATCACTAGTTGGTTCTTTAATAAAAGAGTTTGTTGTTATACCAGAAACTTCTTGTGTTGCTCCAGTATAACAAACATCAGTTGGGTAGATCATTCTATATCCTATCCTACCGTCATTTGTAACTCTTATACCAAACGCATTGTAATATAAGTCAACATACTCTTGGTGATATTGTAATTTTTGTGATTCGGCTGTAAATCTTCTACCAGTGTACATAATACCGTTGTAATAGTTGAAGTACCCTATATATTTTGATGTGCCGTTTAAACTGATTAAACCATTATAAGTGTATAAATTTTGTAATTCCTTTGGTATTATATTATAATCGTTTTCAAATTTTTGTACTTCTACTTCGGTTTGATTGGCGTATTTACTTTCAGCCCTAGTACCCATATAGAAAATAAAACCACTATTATCTGGATATGCTTGGTTTAGTGTTGTCCCTGTTGTTGTCCCTGTTGTTGAACCAGTCATCGGGAAATGGACTATAGAATTAAATGACCAACCTTTTCTTGCTCGAGTTGGGAACCACTCAACATTTTTATTATGTATTTTATAAAAGCCCTGGTAAAACCCACCATCTAATTTATTATAATACACACCATTGTCAACCTTTAACTTATCTATGTTGTATGTGAAGTTACCAGTATAACCAGAAACCTCATGAAAACAAAACGTATCACCAGATTCAACAAGATAAGCAATGTCAGGGTCTATTGTACCGTTACCGTTGTTAATAAAGAAATTGTCGTACCCGTTTAACCCAATATTTTCCAATGGGACGTTTTCAGATTGAGTTATTTGTGAACCACAAAGGCTAACAGTCACATCGATATCAATTAATTTACATTCATTGACGTCTCTATAGAAATCACGGCAGTCTTTTGTGATAACTATATCAAAATATTCACTCTTGTCTAACTCAGTATAAAACATTATATTATCTTAATTGGTTTTTGGAATGCTCTGTACTTTAACGCTTTATTAATTTCTTCAGCTTCCATTGACATTCTTTTTAATATTTCTAAAGGATTTAATTTAAACATCCTATCCTCTAGCTCTTTCTTAAGTGTTATCATCTCATCTTTACCTTCAGATAGTAATGATTGATATTCTATCTCCATATTAGCATCTGGCACTGGTATTTTACCACCAAAAGTACCTCTAACACGACCAAGTGTTTCTTTACATAATGCGATGAAATATCTCCTAACCCAAGTTTTAGAAGGGTCATTAAGATCGTCATAATTAATATTATCCAACGGAACATCCATTGGTGATTTAATTACATCTTTATTTAATTCAAAACATTCATCTTTTTGTTCTGGGTTTATATCGTAATACCAATACCAAACCTTTGCTTGGTTCATTGTTGCGCCTCTAAAATCATATTTACCACCTGGGGTGTTCATTAAATGAAGAAACTTCTTACCATCAGGTGCATTTGTTATTTTATAAACCAATTCAGATCTAATTATTCTATTTTTTAAGTTTCTATCTGTTGATCGCATTAAAATATCAAAGGCTGGTAAAATATAATAACTACCTAGGCCCATATATTCTGCACCAAATTGGTTATTCCACACGCCTAAAAATGGGTCAATTACCGATTGATCTAATGAAGCTGGTGTAAACCATAAAACTTCATTAATTTCCCTATTGGCTGGTATTTCGTAAAGTTGTTGCCCCTTAACTAGTTCAATATAATCTTTCTTTAAGACATACCCACCTTCTCCAGCACCAAGACCGACAATCTTAGAGTAAGAGTATGTGTATTGGGTCACCAAGTCAAATGTCCTATATAATAGGGCTCTGGTTAAATCGGCTGAGGAGATATTTAAACCTATTAAGCTAGGCCACTGGTGTTCAATTAACCAATTATGTATGAATTCGGTGTAGTCTTCAAGCGCTATCTCTAATAGCGAATCCATTTGTTCCTCTTCTAATTGTATTTTTCGAATTGGTGCACCAAGCCTATGTTTGGCTTGTTTGTAAATTTTTTCCTTTTCAACTGGATTTATCTTCATTGTCCTAATATTTATTATAAATAGTTAGAAAGATGAGTAAAACAACCCTTAATGAAACGATAAACAGAATTAAACAAAATTCTGGGATAATGGTGTTTGAAGCCGATATTAATGAAATTGACTGGGAAAAAGATTTTAAAGATGTTTCTAAAAAATGTTTAAACCCTAGTGAATTGGCTAATTATTTAAATAAAGTTATTGATAATAGTCAGAAAAAATCAGCTGACAAAGAAAAAATAGGTTTAGATAAACCAATAATTCACGCTAAAGCAATACCGTTCGATGAAGAAGGTGAGTTAGATATTAACGAATTCATTAGTAAGATAACAGCAATGCCTAATGATATATTAAGTGTTAATGAAAAAATGCAAAAATCAAATGATGACGGAACTTATAACGTTAACATTGGTATACCAGCTTTAAGGGGTTTAGTTTATGATATAGATGAACAAAAATTTTATATCGTTAACACCTGTCCAGGTGCGGGTAGTTGTGCTATGGTTTGCTACGCAAGAAGAGGTAGTTATATACAATATCCAGGTGTTTTTTTAAAACAAACTAAAGTACTTAACCTACTCTTAAATTACCCAGATAGATTTGAAAAAATTCTAATTCGTGAATTGGAGACCACGCTGTTAAAAAACCCAGATAAACAAGTTAATTTTAGGTGGAATGATGCGGGTGATTTTTTTGCAACAAAATATTATGAGATTGCTGTTAGAATAACCAACACTTTACTTAAAGATGGTTATAATATTAAATCATATGCCTACACAAAAATGGGTGAAATCGTTAATTTAGGTGACCCCAATTTCCTTATAAATTTCTCTAATGACGCAAATAAACGAGAAACTGAAAAAGTTAAAGATATTGATAATGCTAAGCAAGCCGTTATTGTACCAAAAGAGCTTTTTGATGATTTATTTATGAAAGAAAAAGGGTCATATGCGGTAGATTCAAAAGGTAAACCCGTTTTTAAGGATGAGGACGGTGTTAATACATTAAAGACTAGATTGGCTAATGAATATAAAGTTGATGTTAAAACAATTTTAACATATGACGAACTATTAAGGACACCAGTTGGCAATGAAAAACAATATAATGTTGTTGTTATGCCAAAAGGTGACGGTGATGTGGGTGCCCAAAGATCAGACGTTAAAATGTCTTTTCTATGTTTTCACTAAATTACCAACAACCTCTTTAGCTACAGAAATCTCATCAATTTCATCGGGACCATTATCTCCCATGATTTGACTTATAATCTTCATTTTCTTTTGTAAGGTATTATACATATGCATATCCAATGTATCAACAAATAATGGATAAATAATATGTACTTGGCTTGTTTGACCAATTCTATGTGCCCTATCTTCCGCCTGCATATGGTTTGCTGGCGTCCAATCTAGGTCATTAAAAATTACAACGCTACCTTTGGTTAGTGTTAAACCAACACCAGCGGCAACAATATTACCAATGAATACTTTAACTTTATCATTATTTTGGAATTGGTCTACGGCATATTGTCTTTTATCTTTTGATGTTGATCCGTCTACAACGACAGCTTTATTGCCAAAATGAGCAACTAACTCTTTAACCGTATTAGTGAAACAAGTAAAAATAATTACCTTTTCTTCGTTTTCAATCATTTCTTCAGCTAATTCAATCGTATGAGGTAATTTATCATAAGATAATAATTGCCTAACCTTAATTAATTTAGTTAAGTGGTCAGTAATTGTTGGTTTTTCACCAGCAGACTCCATTTCCTCTATCCAAGCTTCATATTCAGCAATATATGCGTTGTATGTTGTTGAAAATTCTAGTGGTAAATAAACAGGTTTGATTGTTTTTTGTGGTAGATCAATTGAATCGTTTTTGGTTCTTCTCAATATAACATCAGCAGAATATTCTCTGAGTTCATCTAAATTAGATGAACCAGAACAAACCCAATATTTTTGTTTAGTACCTTTTCGGTTGAATTGTCTACCAGCACAATACCTTTTAACATAACCAACCCAATTAGCCGCAACTGGTGAGTCACACATGTATAATAAATTATAAAAATCTATTGGTTTATTAGTAATCGGTGTCCCCGTTAAAAACCATCTAACTGGTATTTTACTAGCAAAATCATTAAATATTTTGGTCCTATTTGATGTTGCGTTTTTAAGGTAGTGCGCCTCGTCAACAATAACCAAATCAAATTTGTGGTAATCTATTGGTGATACTGGTAGGTCGGAAACTTTAACACCACGTCTTGGTAGGTGGTGGAAATTTTTAAGAATGTCGTAATTAACAATTGTCCATTTTTTTACTGTTAGGTTACTACCGTCAACAACACTAACATTATCAACAGAATCATAATTAGAAATTTCTATTCTCCAATTTAATTTTAATGATGCTGGACATACAACTAATATTTTTTTAAAATCACCTTCCATTGCAGCGATGATAGCTGAGGTCGTTTTACCCAAACCCATTTCATCCGCTAAAATAAATTTATCGTTCGTTAAAAGTTTTTTAATAGCTTCTATTTGATGGGGTTTTGGTGGCCTATCATATTTTAATAAATCAATTTCTGGTTCTAGTTTTTTAGCCTTTATACAATCTTTGTTTATATAAAAGCTATAATATTCGTCACAACCATCAACAAAACACCCAAAGACGTGTAAAAAGTTTTCTTTTCTACTCAATAATTTATTGATAAAAACTTTATCTGGTATGAAATCCAATTTTAATTGTTCAGCGACAAACGCCCTACAAGGTGCGCTTATATCAAACATTTTATTAACAACAACTGGCTCAACATAAGCATTCTTAACGATATAATCGCTCTGGTTTTTTGTTGGTATAAACCTTTTGTTTGTTTTATAATTGCTTAAAATATTTAAAATATAGTCGTTAGACCCTTTATAAATTTTTAATATATCTAAAGCCCTTTTTTCTATGGGAAGCTCCATTATCGTATCTTAATTACTCTTTTATTATTATTCCATAATAATAACAAATTTTGACTAGAAAGTCAACTCACTAATAAATCAAACTATTTATATAAAAAGAATAATGGAAAGAAAAACTAGGATACCGAATACGAGGTTAAATAGGTTCTATGACGAAGAAGATTTTAGGTTGGAGTTAGATATGGCCACCGAATTAATCGAAGGTGATATGAACTTTACAGTAGTTCTTTTTAGGATTGATAGAGTAAATACGCAGGTTGATGACGTTTACTGGGAAAGTAATCCTAGGGATATTAGATTTAAAGCACCAGTTGAATTAAAGGTAATTCTAAATTTAGCTAACGGTGAAAACAAATCTTACTCACCAAATGGTAATTTAAGGTATCAAGATTATGGTAATTTAGAGTTTACTGTCTTACAAAAGCAGTTAGATGAGAAAGGTGTTGAGATAGGTTATGGTGATATTGTTGGTTATTCTGACAGGGAAAATAACTTTAAATACTTTAGTGTTTTTGATGACGACACGATAAATACCGATAACCCTAGTACGCAATATGGTTACTCTGGTTATTTCAGAAGAATAAAATGTACAAACGTTGACCCTAACGTATTTAATGGTGTATAAAAATGGCATTACCTGGTTCTTTTAAGAAAAAAATCAATATCACGAGAGAGCGTGCTAATATTGAGTACCCATATTCTATGCAGAGTGGTGCGGCTGAGAATATGAAGGATATGATAACGGACAAAGATACTTTCCTTCCTCAGGGTGTGTTACATATCGATCTAGATCGTGGTTTTAAAGAGTTCGTTAAAAACAATCTACAATTAACCCTAGATGGTCAAGAAGTACCTGTTTTTATGATGGGGATACAAAAATGGAACGAGTTTTCACAGACTTGGAAATTTTCAGATGAATATAAAAACGTTAAGATACCTTTTGTTAATATCGTTAGAAACCCAGATACAAAATATGGTACGAACCCGTCTTTAATATATAACATACCAACTGGTAGACACTACACCTATGCTGAAGTACCTACTTGGGACGGTAATAAAAAGGGCGTTGATATTTACCAAATACCTCAACCGATACCTGTTGACATTAACTATCAGGTTAGGATTTTCGCTTATAGGCAAGAAGATCTAAATAAGTTTAATTCTTTAGTACTTAAAAACTTTCAGAGTAGACAGGCTTATACGATAGTAAATGGTCATTATATTCCGATAGTTTTAGAAGACACATCCGATGAAAGTCAAGTAACTGATTTAACGAATAAAAGGTTTTACATACAACTGTACACATTTAATCTACAAGGTTTTATTTTGGACCCCAACGATTTTATAGTAACTCCAGCGATAAGTAGAACATTAACAATAACAGAAAATGGATAATAATAATAAAATATTTTTTAAAATGAATCGATCATAATGGTTTTTTGGTAAAAAATATAATATTTATCAGTAAGTAAAATTAATAATAAACAAAAATTAAATAGATATGGCAAACAAAGTTTATGCATCTCCAGGTGTTTACACGACTGAAAAAGACCTAACATTCACAACTGAAACAGTTGGTGTTACTACGTTAGGTGTAGTTGGTGAAACGTTAAAAGGCCCAGCCTTCCAACCAATTTTCGTTAGAAATTTTGACGAATATAAAACTATATTTGGTGGAACTAGTCCTGAAAAATTTAAAAATACTCAAATTGTAAAGTATGAATTACCTTACATTGCTAAGCAGTATTTAACACAATCAAATCAATTATACGTAACAAGGCTTCTTGGTTTATCAGGGTACGACTCTGGTATGTCATGGGTTGTTAGAACATTGGGTGCTTGTGATGAAAGTACATTATCACATACAGGTATTACTGAACAAGAATTTGAATTTAGCTTTAATACAGCTACAAATCAATTCTATGTTGCTGGTAATGTTTCGTTGATTAATCATTTATCACAATTAACTGGTGTTAATGCTAATGAATTTGATGGTGCATTTAACACCTTCTTCACAACTATCGGTGGTTATACAAACGCTCCTTTCTACGATAAGAAGCATGCGATGTATTGGGGTTTATTGACCAATGATATTGATACCGCATTAGTTAATGATGCAACATCTATAAACATCTTTACACCAAGTTATGTTGATGCTTATGAGTTGCCTGTAACGGTTCCAGCTAACGATAGAGATGCGTATGTGTTAAATAATGAATTAATTTATGATAGCACAACACAAACTTACTCTGGACCTAGTTTTGCTTTATTCTGTCATAGTTTTACTGGTGTTAATGCTACCGTTATTAAGGGTACATTAAAATTGTATACGGTTACTTTAAATTGTAACCCATATACTGAAGGTCATAATAAAACTATCGCTACAATTAAGAGTAGAGGTGGTTATGTTTCTGACATTTTGAAGTATAACACGGCTTCTTTGGGTATGATTGCCCCAGCTAATTTAACAAGTGACCCATATGTTTCATTTGATTTAACTGGTACAACCGCTAACCCAACAGGTGGAACTTTTTCATACACCGTTTCATTAAATAAAACAAATTCTAACTACATTAAAAAAGTAATTGGATCTACTTTAACAGATAAAGATTCACATATTTATGCTGAAGAAGTTTACGACCAAACTTTAGCTGATGGTTGGTATAAAGGAAAAATCAAAGGTTTGTACACCGAATTAGTTGGTGTTAACAACTGGGATCACTACAAATTCCAATATCAATCACCTGTTACTCCTTTTATTGTATCAGAATTAAGAGGTGGTGTGCCGCAAAGATTGTTTAGATTAATTTCTATTTCAGACGGTACTAACGCTAACTACGAAATAAAGACTTCAATCGCCAATGTTGATCTATCTAAGAAGACATTTGATATTTACATCAGATCTTTCTCAGATACAGATAAAAACCCAGTTATTATCGAAAGATTTGTTGATTGTACAATGGATGAAACTTTAGATAACTACGTTGGTAGAAAAATAGGTACTATCGACAACAAATACCCTCTTAAGAGTGCTTATGTTGTATTAGAACCAGCTATCAATGCACCTAAAGATGCTATTCCTGCTGGTTTCGAAGGTTATGAGTTCAGAACTAACGGTGAAACTGATTATACAGAAACAGCTGTCCCTGAAATGCCTTACAAAACTAAATATTTTGCGCCTGGTGATGTTATTTATAACCCACCATTTGCTAACCCAGTCATCTCAAACGGTGATAAAGTAAACAAAAACTATTTAGGTTTCTCAAGCCAATTTGGTTTTGATAAAGACTTGTTATTGTTTAAAGGTAAAGTTAGTATTTTAGGTGATAACGCTTACAACACTGGTGATGATTACTTCACTAAAACTAAAGGCTTCCACATGGATATTAACGCTTCAGCGTTGGTTGATTCTGTGACTGGAGAACAAGTTTTCTCAACTGGTGTGGCTTCATTTAATGATGCAACAACTGTTGATGGTACTGCGACTCACCCGTATAACAACATGAGAACAAGAAAATTCACTTTATTATTTGCAGGTGGTTTTGATGGTTGGGACGAGTTTAGATTAAACAGAACTAATACTGATGAGTATAAGATAGGTAGAACTGGTTTCGTTGCTTCACAATTTGATACTTTCACAAATGTTGAGTACGCTGAATTGTTTGGTACTTCCGACTACTATGCTTACTTATATGGTATTAGAACATACCAAAACCCTGAAGAAACACCAATTAATATCTTAGCTACCCCTGGTATTGACGTATTAAACAATACAGACTTGGTTAGAGATGCAATTGAGGTTGTTGAGGAGAAAAGATTGGATGCTATTTACTTACCTACATTACCTGATATTAAGTTGTTAAACAATAACAACCCTTCAGATACTGAAAGTTGGTATTATGCTGAAGATATCGTTGATGAGTTAGAAAACACTGAAATCGATTCAAACTATACAGCGGTATACTATCCATGGATTCAAATCACTGATACCGAAAATAATGCAAACTTGTTTATTCCACCTACAGCTGAAGTTGTTAGAAATATGGCTTATACAGATAACGTAGCATTCCCTTGGTTCGCAACCGCAGGTTACAATAGAGGTTTGGTTAAATGTAATAGAGCACGTATCGTTCTTGATCAAGAAGCTAGAGATATTTTATATCCAGGTAGAATTAACCCATTAGCGACTTATTCAGACGTTGGTGTTGTTATCTGGGGTAATAGAAACTTACAAGTTAGATCTAGTGCTCTTGATAGATTAAACATCAGAAGATTGTTGTTACAAGCTAGAAGATTGATTATGTCTGTATCAAAAAGATTATTATTTGATCCAAATGATACGACAGTTAGAAATCAATTCTTGTCATTGGTTAACCCAATCTTGGATAACATTAGAAAAGAAAGAGGTTTAACAGACTTCAGAGTTAGTGTTGCAATGGACGTTGAGGATAATGATAGAAATACTTTGAGAGGTAAAATCTTCATTAAACCAACACCAACATTGGAATTCATCGAACTTGAATTCGTTGTTACACCGCAAAACGTTTCTTTCGATAACATTTAATAAGTTTAGGGGGTACGAAGGTATCCCCTTTATTTCTTTTCCATAGCTTAAAAAGCACCAACGGTAATTGAGATACTAATTAATAAAAAAGAAAGTAACAAAGAAAAAATAAATTAGAGTACTATTTATAATAGAGTACATAATATATGAAATTATATATAGTACTATTTATAATAGAGTACTTTGGTTAAGACCCTTAACAAAAATAAGGTTTGAAAATCAAAAAGTCAAGTTTTTTGAAAAAAATTTTTAAAAAAGTGTATAATTCGAAAAACAAAGATATTTATATTAAACAATAAAACAAATTAAATAGACAACAATATGGCTAACTTATTAATGAAAATGCCCGTTCCTTACGAACCAAAGAAAAAGAACAGGTTTATTTTGAGATTCCCAAGTTCACTAGGTATTAACGAGTGGTTCGTAATATCTACTTCAAGACCAAAGGTAACAATAAACGAAGTTGAAATTCCTTTCTTAAATACTTCAACATATGTTGCTGGTAGATTTAACTGGGAATCAATTGATGTTACATTCAAAGACCCTATCGGTCCTTCAGCTTCACAAGCATTGATGGAGTGGGTTCGTTTACACGCTGAATCAGTAACAGGTAGAATGGGTTATGCCGCAGGTTATAAAAAAGATATTGAATTAGAAATGTTAGATCCGACAGGTGTTGTTGTTGAAAAATGGATTCTTCAAGGAACCTTCTTGACAAATGTTGACTTTGGATCATTGGAATATAGTGATGATGAAATCGCTGACATTACAGCTACATTAAGAATGGACCGTTGTATCTTGGTTTATTAAGAATTATATTATCAATTCAAAATTCATTTGGGGGACGCTTTGCGACCCCCTTTTTTTTTAACCTTTAATTATACCATATTTCTCAATAAACTTGTTAACTCGTTCAACAACTAAATTTGTTTTATCCATTTCATGTTCCCAAATAACCAATAAATTATAGGTCCTATCAAACTTAACTAGTTTGACTTTGTATTGGTCATTCCTTAAATTGGCTCTCTGGAATGCATATTTTGCTTCTGGCGAATGTTTTTTACAACAGTGGTAGAAACACCCATGAGTTTCAATTAAGACGTTGTAATCAACTAAAAGGAAGTCGAACTCTCTTTTCTTAAAAACAAAATGTCTTTCAAAGTTTATATTTTCTTGCTCAAGTAGTTCAGCGAACGAATCTTCTAATTTTGAAGTACCATTCATCTTTTTAACCATTTTAGCGAATTTACCTTTCTTTTTGGCCATAATATTCTATTATTATAATAATTAGTTGTAAACTACCCTTTTACCGTCAAATTGATATTAAAAGGTAAAAAAAATAAAAAATACCGTTTACACTATTTAATATTAGACTATAATTAATTTAAAATTAAAATACTATGGAAAATCAACAGGTTTATTTTGAACCACCGCACGATGTTATTCCGCTTCCATCAGGTGGCAGATTTTACAAAAATAAAAAAGACACAATTAAAGTAGCTTATATGACGGCTGCTGACGAAAACATTCTAACTTCACCAAACTTACTACAAAGCGGTAAAGTCCTTGACGTTTTATTGGAAAAGAAAATTTTAGATAAAGACATCAAAGCTGGGCAATTATTACCAGGTGATAGAAATGCTATTATTTTCTTTTTAAGATCAACTGGTTATGGTGAGATTTATCCAGTGGAGTTAACAGACCCTAAAACAGGTGATAAATTTATTGAGGAAATTGACATTAGCCAATTACCAATAAAAGAAAATACTTTAACACCAGATGAAAATGCTGAATGTTCATTTGTTTTACCAAGATCTAAAAAAACTGTTAAATTTAAATATTTAACTGCTGAAGAGGATGAGAAGTTGATTAGAGAAGATCAAGCCAGAACAAAAAAATTGGGTTCTAGCGCTATTAGTCAAATTATGACATTGCGTTTACAAAACCAAATTGTGGAAGTTGACGGCATTCGAGATAAAAACGCAATCGTTCAATTCGTTGAGAGTATGTCACCAATGGACTCAGCTGAGTTCAGAAAACATCTTTTCGACAACGAACCTGGTTTAGATTTGACCATTAATGTCCAAGCTCCAAGTGGAGAGTTTTTTTTTGGTGAACTTCCCATTACATCCAAATTTCTTTGGCCTTACGTCTGAGTATAAACAACAAATGATGTACGAGTCGTACATTTTAGTTAAACATGCTAATTTTACTTATTCAGATGTAATATTAATGCCAATCTTTGAAAGAAGAAAATTCATTGATATTTTAATGGAAGAGAATGATAAGATTAAAGAAGCTAGAGAAAGAGAAATACAAAAATCTAAATCTAAGAGAGCATAAACTTAACCCACTGTCATGGTGGGTTTTTTATTTTATTCGATATTTATAATAAAAGAATTCGTTATGAAAAAATATATAATAACTGAAAATCAATTAAAGGTTATATTAGAAAGGGCTGATGATACCCCAGAAAATTATTCTGATGTACCACCAATGTCATTTGACAATTTTTTAAAAGCAATTGAAAAAGATAACAATAAAAATGGTACATCTAGTAACAGAAGTGATGATATTAAGAGTTTTGCACTTGGGGCTGTTGCTGGAAATAGAGCTGAATACAATATTGATAAATCTGACAGCGCTTTAAAAGCAATCGCTGGTAAGTTTTATAAATCAATAAATGCGGGTTACGGTATTAACCCAGATGATGGTGTTCTTGCTGAATCTGAAGATTTATGTATTATTATAATGTGTATGGCTTATTATTACTACAAAGAAGGTAGTATTAAGAGTTTTAATGTTAGGGATGTTGATCTTGATTTTAGAAAAAACTATAATGAATTAAAAAGAACTAATTTATCCGATATAAGAGGTTTATTAAGAACCAAATTTGATGCCGATATATTTGGGTGCCAGGATGATGATGATGAAAATCAAATTATAGTGGCTCCAAGAGGCGATAACCCTAGTTTCCAAGTTTACATTAATAAGAACAGTAGAAGAACAACAATGGTTAGGTTTAACTTTTTTGATAGCACGTCATTAAATTTTTTCTACAACGATTTTTTAAAGAATGATAAAAACATTAATTTAATTAGTAAGGCGATAAACAGAAGAGTTAGACCAAGATTAGATAACGGTTCACTAGTATTCCAATTTTAAATAAATGGCTCAAGGGGATATTTCATCAGCATTAAATGAACTCGTAAAAAAATTACAAGTAAATACTGCCGCTTCTTTAACAACAAGAAGTGAGATAGAAAGGTATGTCGGTGAAGTAATAGACTCTTATAGTGATGCTATTGAAAAGAATAAAGAGGCTTATAACTGGGACGTTAAACGTGAATCATTATTTGGTTACTTTAAAAAAATATCGAAACATAGAGAACAATTAATTGAAGATAAAATAGCTAGAAAAAAGGAGCTAGAGTTTTTAGAACAACAAATAAATCATTACGTAAAAAAAGAAAATGAGGCGATAAACTCTGGTAAAAGTAGGTTATCTAAAGAATTATTTCAAAGAAGAGTTGAATTAGAAATACAAAAAAATGTTAAAGAGGCCATGGATGATGTGGCAAATACCGCAAAAACAGCTAGTAAAAGCGGTAACCCATATCTCGCAGCATTTTTAGTTGTTGGCGGTATTCTTATTGATGTTGGCAAAGCAATCCTTAGGGTTGGTTTAAGTATACTCAAAATAGGTTTTAGTTTCATAAAAGATTTTTTCGGAGCTGACTTTGGCGTATCAGCTGTATTCGAACTATTTTTAAAAATGCAATCAATATCGGGTAATATATCCGCAAATATTGGTTTAGTTAGTAAAGAGTATATTAGGTTCTATGAAAACATGCCTAAAATATATAACGAGGTTTTAGATGTTGGTGGTAGTTTAGAAGATGTACAAACGGTTGTTGAGAAATTAAGTGATGTTACTGGTAGGTCGAATATTTTGGAAGGCCCTATGTTTAAGAGGGTTATTGAACTTGGTTTAGGGACTGGTCTTGGGGTTGAGAATGCAACCGAATTAATTGGTAATTTCCAGAATTTAGGTTATTCAATGGATAAAACCTTAGAATTTACTGATTTTGTTAGGGACAAATCAATGCGTGTCTCGATGAACCAAACAAAGGTTTTATCAAAAGTTAATCAATTGGTGGTTTCGCTAACTGGTTTTGGTGTTAATCGTGGTTTAAAGGCGATGACAAATTTAGTTATAGATGCACAAAGATTAAGACTCGATGTTAACGATAGTGTTGACAAATTTAAAGACGCTTTTACTGATCCAGAAAAAGCCGTTGAGGTTGCGGCAACAGCAAACCTACTTGGTGGTAAGTTCGCATTTTATTTTGGAAACACATTTACTTTAATGGCTAAAAGTATGTATGAGCCTCAAGAGTTAACTGCCGAATTATTAGAATCTTTAAAAGATAAAGCTTTTAAGGGTAAAGACGGCAAATACCAGATAGCCCCAGCTGATAGAGAAATTATTAGGGAGTTCGCTAAATCAATAGGCCAGGACAACCCAGATGAATTATTTAATGTTGCAATTGAACAATCTAAGTTTGCCGATAAAATTGAAGCGTTAGGTAAAAGGTTTGGGTCAATTACATCGATAAATGAAGAACAAAGGGTATTATTAACAAACTTAATGACCATGAATGAGGATGGTTCATATAGTATTAAATTATCTAGTGGTGCTAAAATGCTATTGTCAGAAATACCTAGTATTAATACAATATATAATGAATTAAGGCAAGAAAGAAAAAATAACGAATCGGCTCTATTAAGAAAAAATTTGGCGGAAAGAATTGGAATTGCTATAGAAAGATTTAATGTTGGTTTTTCACAGATATTCGTTGTAATGGATAGATATTTTAGAAATTCAAATGTAATAAATCACTTGGATGAGACTTTAAAGGGTATGTCTATAATGGAAGGTGATTTCTTTAACGATTTATTATCACCATCAGGTTCAATGGGTAATTTAATGAAAAATATTTTTAAGGCGGCAAATAGTTTTATTGATACAATATTAGGTATATGGCAAAATCCAGAATTAAACATATTCCAAGCCGTTTCAATGTCATTAGATTATATGATAACACGAATAACAACTAAATTTATGGACCCTTTAAAATTTTATTTGGGTAGATTAGTTGAATTAATTGGAGTCGGTATTGATAAAGGTACAGGCGGTTTATTTGGTAAGGGTGTCGCTAGAACAGGTCTTCAAATGCAAAAAAAAGCAATTAGAAAATCTGGCGAAGGTGGTATATTCTACGAGACACATAAAACAGGTTTAAATGAAAGAATTAAAGAGTTTAACCAAAGACACGCTGAATCTATGTCTGGTGTTAAAATAAACACAGATGTTAATAAGAAATTAAATAACAAATCAAATAATGTTGGTAATAAAATACCAACGGTAAAAAATGATGTAGTAAAACCAGTTGGTTTAGATGTTATTGCATTAAAAAATAGAAAAGAAACAAATACTAATGATTTATTGGTTAGGGCTAACGGAGCAACCTTAATGGGTTCAAAGGGGGACGCTTTATTATTCTTTAATGAAATGGTTCTTGGAAATGCTATTGCAAACGCAAAACCAGAAGAAATTAATTTAGTTTTAAATGGAAAAATATCACATATTAAGAAAAATAAACAGCTTAGTTTGACAAATAAAAAATTGGATAAGACAATTAAATTATCATCTTCTATGTTAATTAAACAGGCAACAACAAATTTAGAAAATTCTGTGATATAAAATGATCTAGTATCTATTTATAGTTATAGAATAATGATTAATATTATATTATGGCTCAAGGCGATTTTTTTAAAAATTTAGACGCAACCATGAAAACCCTAGAACAGGCTAGGCAAAATGGTATTATTAGTGCAAGGGAAGAAGCTGAACATGTTAAAGACATGCTTTCAATGTATGATGCCATTAACGCAAAAAAAGCCGCTGGTAGGGAGTGGGATTTAAAAAGCCAAAGTATTTGGGGGAATATGAAAAGATTCTCTAAAGAAATGGCCCAAGACGCTGAAAATCTAAAGAAATCTAGAAAGGCGATAAAACAAACAGAAGATCAAATAAATAACTTAGGTGTTGTTTATAACAAACTAATGGCCGAGGGTAAAAAGTCCACGGCTGATATGATTAAAAAGAAAAAGCAGCAATTAGAGATAGAGAAAGAGATACAAGAAGTAAATTATGATACCGCAAAATCATCCGTAGGGTTTCTTGGTAAGAGCTTTAATATGATGGGTAAGGTAGGTGGTTTCATCACCAGTAATTTTAGTTGGTTAGGTGATATCTTTAAAAGCATATTGGGTACAGTGTGGAATATAGCAAAGGGCTTATTTGATATTATATTCCCGATAGAAAAAGCTTGGAAATTATTTTTAGAATTACAAAGTGCTGTAGGAAACTTATCAGCCGATATTGGTATGACTTACCAAGAATACAGGTCGTTATTAAAAGAAGGATCTAGTATATATAACGAAATAATAGGTTATGGTGGTAAGATAGAAGATATAGCTAAAATTATAAGAGGTTTTAGTGAAGAAACGGGTAAGAATAGAATATTTAGTCCAGAAGAGCTAACAGCTATCGTTAAATTAGGTTATAGTACTGGTTTAGCGGTTGATGGCGTAACTAAAATGGTTGCCGAATTCGATAATTTAGGTTATTCATTAGCAACGACAATGAAAGTTGCGGACAAAGGTAGAAACATAGCTGCTAGATTCAATTTAAACCAAACTAAAGTATTAAAAACAACAACTGAGGTTGTCAAAAATTTAACTGGCGTTGGTTTTGGTAGGAGTGTGGAAGATTTAACCAAATTAGCGGCAAAAGCTGAAACACTTAGATTTAATCTAGCTGAATCGATTAATTCATTTAAGGATTCGTTCTTTAGCCCAGAAAAAGCCGTTGAAGCTGCCGCCAAAATTCAAGTACTTGGTGGAGAATTTGCTCAACAATTCGGTGACGCATTTTCATTAATGAACGGTTCAATGAACGATGCTGATGGTATGTCTGAAAGATTAATAAAATCAGCTGCGAATCTAGCGGAAAAAAATTCTAAGGGTGAGTTTGTCATCCCACCAGCACAAAGACAAATATTAAGAGAGGTTGCCGATGCACTTGGCCAGAATCCAGATGAAATGATAAAAGCTTCTGTTGAACAAGCCAAAGTTATGGATAAAATGAACAGTCTAGCTAGAACTGGTGCTAACTTGATGGGTTTTAATGATGAAGACAAAATGGCTTTATCTAACTTAATAACCATGAATAAAAATGGTCAATACGAGATTAAGATGGCCAATGGTGTCAACCAATTATTAAGTACGATAACCAGTGAAGACCAATTAAAAGGTATATTGGCACAAAGAAAAGCTAATGAAAATGCGGCTCAACAAAGGTTAAATCTTTCGGAAAGATTCCAAATCGTTTTGGATCGATTTGCTATTGGTTTAATGCCAATATTTACAAAATTAAACGAATATCTAGAAGATGAAGGCACATTACAAAGAATAGAAAAATTAGGTAAGACAATTGCCGATGTAATGATGCCAGCTGTCGAAGCTTTATTCACACCAGGAGGTGTTCTTGATAAAGCGATAAGATTCTTTTTAACGGAATTTAATACATTCTTAACAGATGTACAAAAAATAATGAGTGGCGAGGGAACCTTTTTCCAAAAAATGCAAAAAGTTTTTGGAAAAGTTGTTGGTTTTGCAACTGAAACAATTTTACCGTATGTTAAAATAACTTTTGGTGAAATATTTAAAGCGCTTAAAGAATTACCATTTGTTGGCGATGCGTTTTTTAAAGCTGGTTTATCATTACAGGAAAGTGATAAGAGAACTTCAGATATCGCAAAAAGTATTGGTATTAACAATGAGAAACCAATTGCCAATGAAATTAAAAAAGTTAGAAAAGAAGATGATCAATCTAGTTTTGGTGGAGACCTTCTAGGTGGTTTAGGTAACTATGTTATGGGTACTGTTGATTTCTTAGGTGGTTTAGCAACATCAACTCTAGGTATGGAAAGTGCGGCACAAGATTTATATGCACACTCTTTTGCTAGATATAGAAGAGGTACAGCTGACTTTTCTGATGCCTTTACTGGTGGTAATGAAGCTAAACAAGCACTAACTACAGAAGCATTAAAAGGTGGAGGTTTTTCAGATCAAACATATTTGGATTTAATGGGTCTTGACTTTGTTAAAGAAGGAGAATGGGAACGTAAGAATGGTCAAGATGTTAAAAAGGTGCAAGACGCCATGGTATACGCTAATGGCCAATACATCAAAGGTGGTAAGGGTGATGCCGTTGCCTTCTTAGATGAATTAGCTTTTGGTCAAGCATATAAAAATGCTATGGGTGGTAATGGATCAAATACAACATTAACAGTAAACGTTTCTGGGGCAATTGAACATGACTCAGAAGACGGTAAACGAATAATAACAGCAAAAGAACTTTATGAATCAGACCCACAAATGTTTGGTAAATTCATAGAAACCACAATGGCTAAACATGAATATGGTAGCGCAAACTATGTGGTTAATTTTGGTGTATCACCAATACAAAGTGTTGGATAAAAAAAATTAAAACAATATTTATAAGATATGGGTCTTAAAAGTATATCTGGCGAATTTAGAACTACGATTTTAAATTTAAATTTACAGTCTCCACCAGACGTGGTTACTGGTTTGGTTAATTTGACAAACTCTGTCACCGTAAGTGCTTATTTGGATTCAATAGGGCAAGATGCGTTAATAAACTATTATAATGTCAAAAATCCTGGGGATATCAATACAGATGGTATACCAGCGAGAACGTTAAATTTAAACAAGACATTAAACACACCAAATGACATTGTTACTGGTGTTAACGATTTATCAGCTTCAGCTGCCTACGCTAGTTCTTTCTTGGATGGTAGAGGTGAAGTGACAAATATTAACGACTTTTCAAACGTAAACCCTGGTGATGTTTTAACAGAAGCTATCGACCCAAGAACATTAGATTTAAATAAAAACTTAAACACCCCAGCGGATATAACAGCTGGTGTTCAAGATTTGACACCAAACGGAGCTTTTTCTGTTCAATATTTATCTGGTAGGGGGTCATTCACAATTATAAATGACTTCAATGTTAAAAATCCAGGTGACGTCCTAACAGATGCAATTGACCCTAGAAATTTAGACTTAGCTAAAAACTTAAATACCCCAGCTGATATAACCTCAGGTGTTCAAGATTTGACGCCTAATCAAACTTTTGCAGCTCAGTATCTATCTGGACGTGGATCGTTTTCAGTTATAAACGATTTTAACGTAATAAACCCTGGTGACGTATTAACAGATGCCGTTGCACCAAGAAATTTAGATTTTAGTAGGAACTTAAATACCCCAGCGGATATAGAAGATGGGTTAAATGATTTAAGTCCAAATGCAGCAATTGCCGCACAATACTTAGCTGGCAGAGGTTCATTTTCGGTAATAAATGATTATGTGGTTGCCAACCCAGGTACAGTATTAAGTGATGCAATACAACCAAGAATATTTAACTTTTCACAAACACTGGTAACACCGACAGATATTACTTCTGGCGTACAAAATTTAACACCAAACTCAATAATAGCTTCACAATATTTATCGGGTAAAGGTTCTTTTACACAAATAGGCACGTCACCAAACTTAAACCCTGGCGATGTATTATCTGATGCGTTAACACCAAGACAATTAAACTTTAACAGAACATTAAATACTCCAGCAGACATAGACGCTGGTTTAAACAACCTAAGTGGCGGATATGCCGCACAATATTTATCTGGACGTGGATCATTTTCGGTTATAAATGACTATACAAATGTAAATCCAGGTAATGTTCAATCTGATGCCGTTGCACCAAGACAATTAAACTTTAACAGAACATTAAATACCCCAGTTGATATCACAGCTGGTTTAAATAATCTTAGTGGTTCATTTGCAGCGCAATATTTATCTGGTAGAGGCACGGATACGACAATTAATGATTTCCCTAACTTAAACCCAGGTACCGTTTTATTACAGGCTTTAACACCAAGACAGTTAAACCTTAATATGAACTTAAATACCCCAGTTGATATTACGGCTGGTTTAACAAATTTAAGTGGATCTATCGCAGCACAATACTTAGCTGGTAGAGGTACCGATACAGTTATTAACAATTTTAACGTACTAAACCCTGGTGACGTACTATCTGATGCGTTAACGCCAAGAGCGTTGAACTTATCAATGACATTAAATACACCAGGAGACATTACAACTGGTTTGGGTGATTTAACAGCAAACGCTGCTTTAACAGCCCAATATCTTTCTGGTAGAGGCACAATGACAACAATAAACACCATGCAAAATTCAAATCCTGGTGATGTTGTTACTATTGCAAACCCATTACGAATTAGTTTATTTAATAAAAATTTAATTAAAGATCCTAATGATGTAACCGACCAATTTACATTGGCAAATCCAGGGATCATACCGATTGGTGGTGATACAGTTATAAATGATTTCACAGTATTAAACCAAGCACAATTAAGTCCATTTGAATTAGCTTGGATTAATTCAAACGCACTAAATAGATATCAAGCTGAGGCAACAGAGTTAATTGATAACACTAGAGAGTTATCATTAAATAATTCACCGAACACGCCTCAGAATCCATACTTAACTGCCGATAAGTTAAATAACTCAGACCCAACTAATCTGCAATTTTCTGACTTTATTAATTTACCAACAGCCTCAACACCATTAAGTGCTTTATTAGGTACTGATTTGGATTTGGCTAATTTATTAACCGAGCCAGGCGTTAAAAATGACACTGTATTAGCACAAATTGGTGCGTTACAATTAAAGTTTCATTTAGAAGCTAATGTTGCTGCTAAAGTTGCAGCTGAAGCTTTGGGTTATACAGCTCTAGACGATATTGTTACAAACCCGTTAAAAATTATTGAAGCCATAAAAAACCCAGGTAAAGCTATTTTTGATATAAATGGTAATAACGATATAACAACGTTACCAGGTGGTTTAGGTAAGGTGGCTAGTTTCTTATCCGATGTAGCGGGTGTAAACGGTTTAACAACATATGCACAATCATATTTAGGAGATGATGGTGTGGTTTTAAGACCGACTTGTTTTGAGGATTATGAGTCAGATAGGAAATTAGACGAGAGAGATTTAGAAAGAATCGATAGAACTGGTAGGGGGCAAAGATTCTCTTTGTTTACTAATTTAGGTATTAATAAATATACACCAGAATTCGTTAATAAATTAGATGGTACTAATTTAAAAATGATTGGTAGTTTAGCCAAATCACAAGGATCAACCGATGTGTTTAAAACATATATAAGTGGCGGCCTTAACCCATTATTTTATTTACTACAAGATAGAAACGGTTTACAGGTTAAAGGTAATAGTGAGTTAACGAAAGCAATAACATTTGACCCCACCAACCCAGGTGCTCCTTTTTCTGAACCTGGTGTTGAAACCGTATCTAAATACGGGTCAGTTAAAACTTCTTTTGTTTGGAGAGGCCCAACCAAAGAAACGTTTTTAGATCCAATAAATAAAGAAACGACTACCGATATTTGGGATGGTAGGTTAACAGATAAAACTAGATCAAACGATACTAGTGCGTTTAAATTTAGAGATTGCTCAATTTTAGCAACAACACAAAAATTACTAGAAAGTGGTTTAGAAAATGTTGCAATTAGATCAATTGACCAAACAAAAACTAAATTTAGCGATGGATATAGTTTTGCGCCAAAAAGTAGTGGTGTAATAACCCCATTTAGGAAAGAAATTTTTGGTGATGACGGTAAAATAATCGGGTTTAAATATTTAGTCCCAGGGCTAGATAAATCAGGTAACCGTGACGATACTAGAATGTATAATGAGGTCGAGCTTTGTAGAGCTTGGACCAAGTCAAAACCATTTACAAAGATCACAGATCTTATTAGATGGAAAGAATTAAATAGAAAAGAAAGAAACTCCGTATTAGATAGATACGGTAATTTAAATATACACCCATCAGCACTTAACGTTAACGAAGGTTACGGTAGATTAGGTGATGGTGTTGGTGACGCTGTTGTTGAAGCCTTTGGTGAAAGAAGAGCTAGAAAATACATGTTCTCAATCGAAAATCTAGCTTGGAGAGAATCAACATTATTTACAGACTTACCAGCATGTGAAAAAGGTGCTAACGGTGGAAGAATTATGTGGTTCCCACCATATAACATCAGATTTACTGACGACACAACAACAAACTGGACAACCCACCAATTCTTAGGTAGACCAGAACCGATTTATACGTATAACAACACTGAAAGATCTGGTACTTTATCATGGGATATAGTAGTTGACCACCCAACAGTACTTAATTTATTAGTACAAAAAGAATTTGCAGCATTAACAGATGGTGAGGTTGATGAATTATTAGCCGCTTTCTGGGCTGGTTGTTTGGAATATGACACCTTTGAATTAGCGAGAATATGGGGTGTATTTAGTGATTCAGATATAGAGTATTTTAAAAAGGTTATTAGTGATTTAGATGTTAGATTACCTAATGATACATTAAGAAAAAAGATATTTGATGGTGATGCTGCTAAGGATTCAACAGTAAAAATCGACTCAACAACTGAGACACAACCATTTATACCTAATTTTAGATTATTTTTCGAAAATGACATACCATTACCATCAACATCGTATACCAAAACGGGTACAAGTTTTGTTGTTGAACCATATGACGTTTATTTTGAAACATATAGAAAACTATCCGAAGGTATTGAATTAAGTCAAAACTCAGAATACAAAGAAGAGGCGATTAGACTTAATTATACTAGTAACTCAAAAAGCTGGATTAGATACGACAGAACCATAGGTAAAAAAATGTCAGAACCTTCTGATTATTTCTTTAATAAAAAGACTGGGCAAACAAAAATATATGGTTACGAAAAACAATATTTAGATACATTAAAATCTGACTACTCAGCTGAGAATTATGGTAAAGTTAAAAAGTATGATTTAACCATAAACATGGTGGCACACGCATCACCATCGGCACCTGGGTATAGTTTAGATGCGATTAACAAATATAATGATAAGTTAGCAGCGAGACGATTTGTTTCTGTTGTTAAATGGTTAGTTAGAGATGTATTTACCAGTGAATCTTTAGGTGTTGTATGTTATAATGAAGCTGGTGTTGAGATAAATAAAACAAACATAAACGATTTGTTTGTTAAAAATTTAGAGGACACAAAAGATATCGTTTTATTTAGAGGTATTAAAGGTGAATCACTAAAACAAAAAATCACATTAAACGTACAAGCGGCAAATGGTTTAACAACTGATGATGTTTTTTCAAAAACACCAGGGACTGAGTATAAAGATTTATTTGGTGGGCCTAAAACAACTAAAGTTGATGGGGTTGAATATGATTATTATGAAATACCGTATAATAATGATGGTACAACTGAAATGTATTATATGGTTAAGACGCATAATGAGCGTGACAAAGTTTTAGGTAAATTTAAACCTAATGGTACTTTAATCGATAACGATTATATAGGTACTTGTGTGTCAATAAGAACTTCAAATGGCTCAGCCACTCAAATAAATAGAAAAAAAGCAGATGTTGTTTGTGGTAACTTATCCTCAATCGCATCATACGCTAGACGAGTTGAGATCAACACTGGTGTAATCCCTAAAGAAATACCGATTATTAAGACATTTCCACCAGAAGAAAAACCACCATTATATGATGATAATCCATTATCATCTACAAATGTAACAAAAAGAGAAATTGCACAAAGAATATTAAATAAACTATTAACCGAATGTGATTATTTTGAGTTTTTATCTGAGGAAGCACCAATAGTGTACAATAGTTTAAAACAAAAATTAAAATACTTTACACCTGCGTTCCACTCGATGACACCAGAAGGTTTAAACGCTAGATTAACCTTCCTACAACAGTGCATGAGACCAGGTGATACTATTCTTAAAAACAATGGTGAGGCTAATTGTGACGCTAAAAACACGGCATTTGGTAGACCACCAGTCTGTGTTCTAAGAATCGGTGATTTTTACCACACCAAGATAATTATAAACAATTTAAACATATCTTACGATCCATTAGTATGGGACTTAAACCCAGAAGGTATTGGTGTACAACCAATGTTAGCTAAAGTACAGTTAAGTTTTAAATATATTGGCGGTCAAGGTTTAAGAAGATATGTTGATGAATTGCAAAATGCATTATCGTTTAACTATTATGCGAATGCTGATGTTTATGATGAAAGAACTTTTGCGAACACAGATAGAAGAGAAAGAGATTTGATAAATCTTGAACAAGATTTCTTTGCACAAAATTCATTGGATTTAATTCCGATTGTTAATAGGGCGGAATTAATCACGCCATTAGAACCAACGTTAGATTTACCAGCTGGAACAGTTGGTGTTATGAGTAAAAGATTGGTCCCTAAGTTGGCTGGTGGTACATACTACAATTCATTAGTTGCGGCAACAGTTTATGAAAATAGATTTTACCCAGCTGAAGCCTGTGTTATATATCAAGGCCAATATTATGTTAGAAAAGATACCAACTCTGGTCAAATATTCCTACCAACTGATACTAATAATTGGACAGCTGTTGACCATTCAAATTTTGGTGAATTTGCATTTAGACAAGAATATGGTAGAACCTATATCCAAAGATATGAGATAAACTATAAAAATATTTTTGGTGAGATGTATAAAACTTTTGGTGAGTATGTACATGCTTTAGTTTACGGTGAAGAAAAGGTACAATCAACGGTATACGATGATTACCAAGTACTTAAATCGATATTAAAAAGTAAAAACTACAACAAACCAATCTCAACAACTGGCGATACTATCCAATCAATGATAGACGCAATAACAGGTAATACAATACCAGTTGGCGCTGTTAGCGGTATGACATATTTTGAGATTTTTAATAAAGTCGCTGTTGATAAGAAATATATTGAAGTTAATGATGTGTTTAAAAAACACCCATTATTCTTGGATAGAAATAACAACAAACCAGAACAATTTGAGGCGTTGAAGTTGAATTTACATCCACAGGAGTATATGTTTAAAGTTGGTAATGGTTTGGGTATTCCATATGCTTTTAACGCTTTAACTGGTGCCACTAATAACGGTAGAAGTGATAAGTTTTTCCCTGGTTCATTCACCGATGGGTTCACTAGTTATTTTGAAGGTGTTTCAGAGACTGGAGGTATCTTCTTTAAAGATTCAGCAACATCATTAAGAACATATAATGAAATAATGGAGAACTTCTCAAAAGAGTTCAAAACTAAACTACGATTAAATTTATTACCTATTTGGGATAATAAATACGATAAAGATTTAAAGGTATTTAAAAATTATTATTCTAAGTTGGATAATGGACATAGAATAATTATTAGATCATATCTAACATCCTTATTTGATTCATATTATAATGAACTTAAGAGTGCAGATGAGGAAATGAGTAATGTTATAAATGATAAAATAGCTAAACTTAGTGTGATATTGGCTGGTTTATCTTTACCATTATATGGTTATGACGCTAGAAAAGTTGATGAGAGCAGAGTTCAATTATATGAGGTAATACCTAATGCTAAGAAATTAGGTGTTAAAGGTACCGATCTATTTGGTTACGAACCATATACGCATTATAAGAAATTAGGTTATGCGGGTGGAGACGTATTGGCGTTTTCTGATATTAAAACAATATATGATGATGTTGAAAACGGTTGGGATGGTCAAACATCACCATCTTTCTCAGACTATGTTGGTATGGGTAATGGTTTATATTTCTTTAAACAACTCACAAATATGAGTTATACTGGAACAACAACGGGTGAAACAACATCAGTTATGAAAGAGTATGAAAGAAATATGACCGCAATCGCAACTAAAGCGTTTAATTTCCCAGCACTTGAAAATATGCCTAATTTATATAATTTTGAAAACTTATTACCTAAGGCCAAAGCTTTTTCAAATTTAAGTGCTGTAATTAATTTTGGTACTGGTGATTATTATTTCAATACGGCTTATTCGTTTAATCCGTTAGAATTTGGTAATACCGCAACCGAAAGAACGCTTGAAACTACAGCGGATAATTTAGTTACTAGGACAGCTAGTGGTGACATAGTGTCAACATTAAATAATAGTTATATTGACAATGACTATGGTATGAAATATACCTGGGAGAAAATTAATTATGAGATATTAGATTTTAGTAATAAGACGTTAGATTTAATGTTATCAGATTCATTAGAAATAAAAACTAATGACGTTGATTTATTATATACACCTAATCTTGAGTTTGACGTACAATTAGATTCTTTAACTGGTGTAACTATAGGGGTAACAACTGGAACAACTACTGGTACGACTACTGGTGCAACTACTGGTGCAACTACTGGTACTAGCGAATCATTCGTTGTTACAAAACAGAGCTTATTTTATTATGGTGATAATAAAAAACCAAACGATAATATAAACCCAATAAACTATTATTTATTTAATGACCAAAACCCTAATATTACTGGTACAGATTTACAACAAACATTAACTAAGTTAAATGAGGTATTACCTTATGAATTTACAATTAATAATGATTATGTAAATGCGTTACCTAATGGAATTAAAAACCAATTAAAACCAGTTAGTGGGACAACATTTAACGAAAAAATTAAATTAACGGCTATACAAGAAATGGTCTTTATGGATTTCTTTGTTAGGTTAGACCAAGATAAAGAAACACACATAAATTTACTTAAACAGTATTGTTATGAAGCGTTCTCAGTACCTGCAAATATAAAGGATAAACCTAAACAAGTGGAGGATTACCTAAATAAAAGAAAGAAAGACGTTGACTTGGTTTTAGGGCAGATATTTATGTTATTTAGTGCATTTATAAGTGAATTAAATTCACCGATAACTTCTTTAAATAAAGATATATCTGAAACAAAAACAAATACAGTTAAAAATATTAATAAAAATCTATTCAGTTCAACTAGCGAGTTCTTACCATCATCGGATGAAATCATGAATAAAATGATTAAAGGTAGTGATGAACAGTACACGTTAATAATGAGGGAGACTAGTAAACTAGATTCAACTATAGTTAGAAACTTAAAACTATTTACAAAATACAAAAAAGACCCTATTATTAATCTAAAATCTGTGGAAGAACCAAAAGTTGTTGTTAAAAACGAAACAACCCAGTTAGCTGAAGAATACCCAGAACTATACCAATAAAAATATGGCTTTAAATTATTTTAATAGATATAAAACATTAGACACAGAAACAAGACACGTTTCGCCACCCTTTATTAAATTAAATAATAAAGCGAGTGATATTTTTGTTGTTTACGAAGTTGGTAAAAGTAGGTTGGATAAATTAAGCCAACAACACTACTCAGTACCATACTATGGTTGGTTAATAATGATGGCTAACCCAGAATTAGGGGCTGTCGAGTGGGAAATACCTGACGGTACGCCATTAAGAATCCCATACCCTTTACAGGAAACTTTAAAAGAGTATGAGTCTAAGTTAAAAAACAGATTAAACTATTATGGCGGTTAATTATGATGAGAAAATTCTATCTAGAATAGGTTCAAGAACCGATAATAAACTTAATGAGGAAATAAAAAACGGAATATTTGTTGTTGATCCAAATAAGATTGTTACCGAAGACTATAGCGGCCAATATATTAAAGATAGGTATGTAAAACAAGAGGATATGGTTATGTATGCAAACATAACCGCAAGAATGGCACCCGACAACCATATATTAGAAAATGGTAACGGTGATTCCGATATTGTTGTTTCTCTAGGTCAGATAGGTGTAAACTTTTTAAACCCATATTCACAAGCCCCTAGAGATGAAAAAAGTGGAAAGATCATATTTGGCGATAAAAAGTTTAAAGATAAGTTCACAACTGAGTGGTCCGATTATTTCACATCTAATGCTGAACAAGGTACTTTTTTTGACCCTGAAACTTTTGGTATATCCAACATAGATGTAACACACAACGCATCGCTAACACCAATTATTAAGGCTGAATTTATCGATGTACAAGGTAGAACACTACTTGAGCGTGGTAATGATCCAGAAAACCCATACAATATATTTTACAGGTTCCCATACCCATTATTCACCCTAACAATAAAGGGTTATTTTGGTAAAGCAATAGAATACCCGTTGGTGATGACAAAAACATCAACAACTTTTGACGCTAATACGGGTAACTATGTTATTAGAGCTGAATTTCTATCAAAAACATTTTCACTTTATAATAACTTTTTAATGTTTTATTCATATGTAGCCCCATACATGTACAAAGATCCAGATAAAGAAAACACTTTTTTGGGTAGGAAATTATTAAGGGCTTTATATGATAAGCAAAATAAGGAGTATGAAAAAATTTATGGGGCCGACAGTCCTGAGTACAAAAAAAGACAAATAGACGGTGCGCCAACACTAATTGATTTAGCGAGGGGTCAGGAAGAGTTAAATATTAGTGAATTACAATTTGGCGAATCTTTAAACCAGCTAAATGAAAAAAGACAAAAAGCCATTTCAATAATATCTGATTTAGAATCCTCACTTAAGCAAAATCAAATAACAGAACTTAAAAATTGGAAAAAATTTTTAAGGTATGATGATAGTGATAGAAATCTTAAAAAATATTTTTTAAGTGAAGATTATACTAGTAGGTTAATTAAAAATGATTGGTTAGATTTAAAAGAAAGAACTTTTCAAAGTTCTGGGGCACCATTTACACCATATAACATATATGGTGGTGAATATAAGAAAAATTTCGACAAGATATCTGAATTAAGTGAAGATGGCGGTCAAGATATTATAACGGTTATACTTAATAAAATTAAGTTGGCTGTTTTAGATAGGCGTTTACCTGAGGGTTACTTAACAGCCTTAAGTCTTAGAAATATTACAAAACCATCTGAATTTTTAGTTGAGGAAATAATTTTATTTAATTACACATCATCTAGAAACCCAGATGACGTAAATCTCATATATTATACTGATAAATATTTACAAGAACTAAACAAGATAGTAACTTCCGAACTATCAACCCTGTACTCTAACAACGAAAGCGATCTAATTGACGGTCTATCTTTTAATTTAAAAGAAAAGTTAGGTTTTGTACCAAACATGACAAATGTTGTAAGAATATTGATGAATAATATGCAAGTATTCTTATCATTACTAAACCTAGTGGCGTTAAATTCTTATAGACAAATAGAACGTGATGAAAAAAGAAGGGTAAACCAACAAACTTTTGGTGAATATGGTGTTACCGATTATAGTGACGATAAGATTTTTTACCCATTTCCAAATTACTACGAAAAGGTTGTTGACCCTTTAACAGGTAATAGTACTTGGAAAAAGACATATCCTGGTGATGATAAAAATATTGGTTGGTTTGAGGTTCAGTTTGTTGAGGAAATGTTTCGTGCAATGGAACATATGAAATCGCAACAAGGCGAAGGGAAGAAGCATATGGATAAAACCCCTGTTGACGGGGCCGAATTTATTGAAAAGGTTTTAACACAATCATCAACAACGGAATTAAATAAGATGGCATTATCGTCATCCCTTTTGGTGATGAACAATTTGGATTACTATAATGATGCACAAACACAATCAGAAACAATCTCTGAGTTCATTGAAAAGATATTATTATATGCATCTAATAGTTTTGTACATAAATCAGGTGATGTTAGTAAGATAAACGCAATAGTTAAAAAATTAGTGGACAACGAGTTTTCTTTATTAAATAAAAAACAATATAATAAAGATGCTGGTGATGTTAAAAAATTCTATGACGGTATAAAATTTAGGGTTGAGGAACTTGGTATTAAAAAGGGCTATGATGTATTTTTGGAGACCTTTGTTGGTGGAACCGAAACATCAGATGCGATTATTTCCACAAACCAATCTACCATCACAAAAATTAAAGACATTATAAACACACAAAATTATGACCCAGCAACTTTAGCTGGTTACTATAGTGACTTACTAAATAATATCGGTGCAAATGGTATTAGTGTTGATAGGTACTCTAGATTATATAGATATGATGCGTTAGAATATTCAGGGAGGAAATCGAACACAACAACCACGCCAGTCAGAGCTTTATTTTTTAACGGTTTACAAAAACATGAACAATATACACCCAATGACCAACTAAAAGATATATCAGTAACAATTGAAGGTTATTTAAAATCAAACCCAGAACCAAGTACAGGTCCTGGTTACATGATTTATGAGGGTATTGGTGATTACATTAAAAAAGATTTTCCTAAATTTAATATAAATGAGGTGGTAACATCGAATCAAAAAACGATTAATGGGTTAACACCCACGTTAAAAACTGATAAAATTTTTAACAGTAAAACGTTTTTTGATTCTGAAAAACGTCAAGAGGAAGTTTTAGTTTTAGACAACACAAAAAAAATTAACGATAACACTACATATAGTAAAGTGAGAATATAAATGGCAAATGCTTTAAAAAATTTTTTACAAGAAAGTTACTTAGCGAATAACGAAAGTATCGAGGATATAATTAATTATATTAATAATAATCCAGGTGAAAAACTAAATTTTTTTACCGAAAAATACCTTGACTCGTTTAACGAAGAAAAACTTTTTGGTAAAAGGATATTATCTTTTAAACAACAAACAGAACTAAACCACGCCATATTTGCTCAGGCGATGGTTGATGATGTCAAAGGTAATTTTCATGGTAAAACAGCTCAGCTATTATTAAGATCTTTAAGTACACCAATAAATAATGGTACAATAAACCCATATCAGCTAAGTAAAATATTTAAATCTCAACAAGGTCTTGTTGAGGTACCGATACATTTAGTACTTTATATTGGGGGGTTATATGATTTCTATTACCACTCTGAAAATTATAAACCAGATGAAAAAATAAATCTATCAAAGATAAACGGGATTACTGGGGCAAACGGTAAAGATATCTTAGAAAATGACATATTAGGTGGAGCCAATCCAGCTAGATTTATTTTTGATTCAAATGGATTAAAGGCGATTACCGCTCCATTTGTACAACCTATTACCCCTAAATTCGTTGACAACCATATGTTATCATATAGTGAATCATATGAGTCAACCAACGTAGCTAAAAACTATAGGGAGTATTATTTTGATTACACACTTGATAAGAATATACCATTAAGTAATAACATATCATCGCAAATACCAGTATATGGTTACGGTAATTTTAATAATTACCTAAATACCATGCATTATTTCTTTTTTGGTAAAGGTATTGACGGTAAAACAAATAACGATGGACCTAGTGTTAATGATAATGGTATACCCTACCATATAATTGGTAATTTTAATGGTAAATTAAAAACAATTAAAACATACGATGACGCTAATATTAATTGTTTAGCGTCATATAATTCTTATGGACAAAAACTTAAATTCGATTTAACCAATATCGTATCCGAATTTAATTCGATACTAAATGGGTTAGAACTAAACGATGAATTTTTATACGGTAAAAGTTTAAATCAGAAAAAAATAGATTTCTTTTTATTATTGGCTAAATTAAAAACCAACTTACTAGGCGGATATTCATTAACATCTGATATAGGTAATATAATTAGGAGTCTTTGTGTTACCACAAATTTATCTGCTAAACAAAACGGTAAAACCATACCAGATTTTATTGCGATATTACTTTATTCTTTATTTCATCCAGAAGGTAAGGATCCGATAAATGAAACATTAGTTAGACCGAATAAAAAAACTAAAATATTAGAAAAATATCATGTTGATCTTGATGGTTACAACGGTTACATCGATTCGGATGGTAATTACCTAAGACCAGAATTTTTAATTAAAAATATCGAAACACTAGAGGGTAATTCGTTATACGATTACATCACATGGTATTTAAATAACGAGTGGTCAAAGGAACAGAATCAAAATGAGGCGGATAAATTAAGAAAGTTAGATGAAAAAGGTACTTTTGTTGTCTACCCATCAGCTGGCGGTGATATCGATATAGCAGCGTTTTTTGGTATCCCATTTAAAAACATTAGTAAAACTAATGTTGTATCCAAAATAATAACTGGTGGTGATAAAATTACCAGTGACTTTGTTAAAAATGTAAAAGTTGGGGATTTAGAAGAGCTTAAAAATTACGAAAACACAAAAATTGGTTCTAACCCAGAAAACCTAAATTATCATTTAGTTTTTGATTATATAAATAACAGCGAATTAACTAATCTCTTAGAGACAAACAACACATTATTGGTGAGTAAACCAAATGATCAGATTACGAATTTTATCGATAGTGATTTTGAGTTTACGGAACAAAAATACAAAGAAGGGTTAAATTATTTTGATAAATATGATGATATTAAAATAGTAAGTAAAGATTATGATGACCTAGGGTTTTCAGGGTTTTATAATTTACAAAAAAATTTAACTAGAATGGTTTGGTTTGAAAACCCAGCCAATAATGAAACCGAAATTCTAGGATATGATTATAACAATAAATCATATACTTTAACCATAAATATAACAGAACTAAACCACTACGGTTTAAAAGGTTTGTTAGGTTTAAACAAAATATATAATAGGGATCATGCTCGTGAAGTAACTTATAACGATTTTAAACCAGGTATAAATTTATACACATTATATGATGAAACTATTGATCGTAGATATATTTATGACGCACAGTCTGACCAAAGAGGCGATTTCGATACTTTAACAGCAAAATCATTAATAGATATATTTGATGTTGATAAGTTAGAAGATTTTAGGGAATTATTTAATCATTTTGCCAATCCTAAGTCAATTGATTATATGTCTGACGCTTTTGGTACTTTTAATTTTAAATCATTATTAAAACACACAAATATATTTGGTTATAAACATTTACCAAATGACGTTTCTTTTGGCGGTAGAACATACACAAAAGATGAATTATATCTATTACTTACTGGCTATTCTGGTATGTTTATGGATTTTGCATCAAAAACAGGTATATCTAAGCTAATAAACGCAACATTAACATTAGGTCAAAGAACTAAATCTGAGTTTGTTATACATGAGTTTATGTCATCTAAAATAACAGTAAATAATTACTCAATTGCAGGTCCTTTAAAAGTTAATAACACAGCTTTTAACCCCAAGGGTTTAAAATATAGTACCGCTTTATTTGAACCGATATTTGCGTTTGGTAATCAAACTAGAGACTATAACACACTTTCGCAAGCTCTAGGTGATAAACTATTGTTTAGAACATTATTATTCGGTAGCCAACCAATAAGGTCATACACTAATGGCGGTAATCAAGATGAGTTAATAAAAAAATATATACAATTTAAAGGCCTAACAAAAGGTTTAAGTTTATCATTGAGTGAGGAATTTGTTATTTCTGAATTAACAAAGACATTTTTTAGAAACCTTAATATTGAACTAAATGAAGGTAACCTACAATTATTGGTTACGTATGTTAGGAACTATATAAAATATACCTTAAATAAAAACTCTGTATTTAATAAAGCCAAATACGATAACATTATATTGTATGGGGATTATTATATTACTTATGAGAATGAAGAAGACCAAACTTTTAGACCTGGTCAAAGGACACAAAAAGCCGCAAACAATAATTCAGAGGGTGATAAGGATTTAATAATTGGTTATAATGGTAAACCAATTATTGTTGGCGAGATTGTTAACGGTGAATACAAGCCAAATCAAAGTTACGTAAATTCATTAAATATTCTTATCGATAAATTTGAGGACCTAAATGCTATTAATAATTTTAATAGTTTCATTAAAACAACAAATGAAAATTTAACAACAAAGTTACTTGAAACAGTTAATAGTTCATTTAGAAACTTAAGTGAAAAATTATCTAGCCCAGAAGCCTCTTTAAATTTTGACCCAAACGCCCAAGATACGAGTAAGAGGGTTGAGAATACTAATCAAAATATTAATGAGGCTGCTTATAGAGACATTAAAGCGGGTGTTTATTATAGGGTTAAAACTTTATATGATAAAAACGTTGCATTTAATAACGTTGACATAAAAGAGGAAACATTAATAAAACAATTTAGCCCCCAACTAGCCAAAGTTAACGTTAACGACATATTAAATAGCCCATTATTCTTTAATTTTAATACACAACAAAATGATATATGTGATGATGATGGTATTTTAGTGGCTAACACTAAATTAAAAGATTTATTTAGTTATGTTAGTGTTTTAGATAGAGGTAATAATGACTACGGTACTAAAGTTTTAGTTGACATCGTGTCACTAAAAAATAGTATAAATGACGAATTAATTAACATTGAAAACATAGATAATGTTACTGGTAGATCAATGTGGTCAGTTTTATCAAAATTAGCTTCTGACCATGAATTTTTATTACTACCACTATCTTCATACATAAATTTAAATGGTGCTGTCGCTGAAAAAGAAGGTAGAGAGGGTGCTTATGAGTTAGCACATGATATGTTTGGGGTTTTCAAAGACTTAGACATGTGGGAATCAAACCCAGCATTCATATTTCAGCTAGGTTCATTGACGTCAAATATTAAAGATTCTGGCCGAGAAAAAAATTCGGCTAACTTGGGTTACGATTTAAGTAACACATTCTGTTTGGATTTGGATAGTAACACACTAAACCAATCTGATAAGATGGCAGAAATTAATGACGAAAATGTCCCAGACGACATTAAGAATTCAAATATATCCGCTTTTATTGTTGATTTTGGTAATCAAAATCAAAACATGTTCCAGAACATACAAATATCGACTGAAGAATTTACAAACACCGAAGAAAGTATTAAGGCGGCAGTTGCTTTAGCGTCTGATTCAATACCGACACTGTCTAGTGGTAAGTTATTTAGTGCGATGGAAACTAGATCGTATTCTTGTACGGTAACTAGTTTAGGTAACGCAACGATACAACCTTTATCTTATTTCTATCTTAGAAACGTACCACTATTCTATGGATCTTATTGGATTACAAATGTAAGTCATAGAATTACGCCAAATACGATGACGACAACATTTAAAGGCGTTAGACAACCCATCACCAAAAAACCAACCGCTAATGCAACCGTAATTACGTACCTAATTAAAAAAGCTAATGAGAGGTTTAATGAATTCGGTGGTTTAAGTAGAGATAACGAAACACCCATAGCTACTAGTGGTAAAATATACATGGATCGTGGCTTTACAACAGCGAGTGATGGGGTTAATAACTCAAAATTAGATACTAGAGGTTACGGCCTTGCTTATCAAGAAGGTACAACTGAAACTGGTAAGTATGTGACATATAATGGTGTTTGGATTGTTGGGTCGTATCTTAAACTAATGACTGGTGGCGATGAAACAGATAAACTATTAATAAAAACATTAATATCTTATTTACTTAATAATGCGATTGAGATATCTAAACTTGATAGTGGGGCGGCAACGTACCAGTTTACTGGGGTTGCACCATATATGATAGATGTGATTGCCCACGATATGGCCTATAAACTAGGTAGGGGTGATTTATCCTTATCATCACTTATTAGCGAATATAATACATCATCTGGTGACGTATATGAAACAATGTTAACAGAAATATCAACATTTGGTGAAGATTCGCAAAAATTATATGACTATTTAAAGGCTAATGATGAGGATTTCTATTACCCTTATAAATCACTAATAACGAGCTCCACAGACAAAGTCGTTGAAAACGGTAAAGACATACCTAAAATAACTTTCCCTTCTGAAATTAATGATAAAAAAAGGTTTGACATTAATACTAGGGTAAATGCTTGGGTAAGCGACCAAACACCTAGTTGGGATCGAACCATGCATGGTTTTAGTACATATGGGTTAACCAATATGATATTTAAAACTGGTAAAGTTAGTGACGGCAGTGATAATATTAATTTATTTATCACATTAAATGCGGTACCACAGAAAATGGAGATAACATTTTTTGATGCGGCACCGACCAAAAAAAGCGTGGTGTTTATAAACGGTGGTATGAGTTGGGATGAAAATTCATATAAATTTGATTTATTAAATTATTTAAACACTGATAACACAAATAAATCAGTTTGGAATAACTATAAATCAAACCCAGGTACATTATCTTTAGCTTTGGTTGTACCTAAGAGCTTGTTCACAAACCTATCACCAGGTAAAAATTACAAAGCGATTGTCAAAGTAACTTATAGCGGTACAAATCCAACCTACATAAATACGGGTAATGGTAGTAAAGATTATTTTGATATACAGGACCAAAAAAATAATATGACGCTACCAGCAAGTCCAGTTGATTTTAGAGCCAATGAACCAACTGGATCCAATAGCGTTGTTGTTTTAGGTGCAAAACAAAATGGTGATTTTGACTGGGATTCAGCGGTTAATTCAGAATATGTTCTTGTATGTGATGACCCCAAAAATACACAAAAATATTCTGTGAATGTTATGGGTGCATGGGGTAAAACAAAAAAGTATACATTCTTAAAAAGTGCTAGTTCGGATGACACTAATAAAGGTAATACGATTAACAGAAGCGAATTCGCTTTCTTAAACATAGAAGCTTTAGGTTTATATGATGAGGAAGAGAAGAAAAAGGACTGGACAATTAGAGATGTTACATCGGAACAAACCGATAATAAATATGTTGCCCCAGCAACTACTTATGGTAGTTCTTTCGGTACAGTTCAAGGTAAACCACTGGACAGCATAACCTACACCAGCGGTTTTGGTATGAGAACCATTAAGGGTAGAACAAGAATGCACGAGGGTGTGGATTTGAGAGCAGTTATTGGTACACCAGTCTATAGTTCATATGAAGGTAATGTTGTTGCCGCTGGATATTATGGCGGGTGGGGTAACATGATAATGATCAGACACGATGCTTTAAATATATCAACACTATACGGGCATTTAAGTACTATCCAGGTGAACGCTAGTGGTAAAGTACTCACAAATAAAACACCCGTTAGGGCTGGAGAACAAATTGGTTTGAGTGGTGATACTGATGCCCCAGGCCAACCACACTTACACTATGAAGTTAGGCAAGGTTTAGCGGATGATTATAATAGTTTTGTTGGTTTACAACCACTGGACCCTAAACTTTGGATAGACCAAGCTAGTGGTAGTGGTGATAAAGCAGCGTTAGTGGGTACTGATAGTGATTTTTGGAAATTAGTAACAATATGTGCTTGTGAAAATTATATAGACCAACCACAAGGTATGGCTGATGTTGCCCAATCAATTTATAATAGGTTAAACTTACAAGGTGGGTACGGGAAAACGATAAGTGAGATTATTATGAAGGAAGGCCAGTATGCACCAACATTTAAAACTAAATCACTTTGGAACGCTATCAAAGATAAACAAACCGCAATAACAGCGTATATGGCAACTAAAAGTGTTGATAATGAAACGGCTGTACTTAGAATTAATACCGCATTAAATGCGATAACAAATAAAACGCTAATTGCTAATGCGGCAACATTTGTTGGTTCTAGAACAGAATTTTTAGCCGAACCACCAACGTCAGTTGGTGTTGGTGTTGTTGAAAGGGAACCAAAGGGTAAAAACAATGCTTTTTTCTGGGCATACAGCGGACAAACAAAATATTATGACACTGGTAATCTAGCAGCAACAAAAATACCTGATAAGATAAGTAACCACGCATAACTTTTCTATTTTATCAGATATTTATTAATAAATAAACAAGTATGAATACTTTTAGCAATAAATTAGATCAATTTTTAGGTAAAAAAATTGAACAAGCTCAAATAGGTGAAGAAGTTTGTGACCTTAACACTGGAATTTGTTATATTAAAACAAAAGATGGTTTAATAGAAAAAACTCTAATTGAGAAAAAATTAGTAATGGAAGATGGTAGAGAGTTGTTGAGAGAAGAGACACCAATAAGCCACAGTAATAAAACATTTTTAAGATGAGTAAGAAATTAGACACATTGTTATCTGAAGAAATCAAAAGATTTAACAGCATAATGAAATACCAAGAAAAGGTAAATGAGGGTATGCATTATAAGTTTTATGAAGCTGAGGAAGAACCAATCGCTGACGAACCAGCAATTGAGGAACCAGTTGAGGACCCTAATATGGATGCACCAGTTGACGCTAACGTTGATACAACGGCACCTGAAGAAACTGTTCCTGAAGATTTACCTGGTGATGAAACAGCTATTGATGGTTTGGATACACAAGCTGAAGATGGAGACATTGAGGTTGATGTTACTGACTTGGTCAATTCAACAAAGGAAATGGCCGCTAAATCGGAAGATATTATACAAAAAATAGCCAACTCAAACCAAAAAATTGAAGATATAATTAATAAAGTTGGTCGTGTTGAACAAAATTTAGAAAAAATGGAAGCCTTAGTTCAAAAAATGGATGCCATGGCAAAACAAGTTGAATTAATGAGACCACCAACAGAAGAAGAAAGAAGAAAAGCTTTGGCTAAAGATTCTTACCCATTCAATGTAACACAGGATGAATATTTGTCTGGATCTAGCGTTAAAACACAAACTGACCTAGAAACTAGACCAGATAAATTATCTATGATGGATAGCTTAATGGCAAATTATAACGAAATGGATATTAGAAATAGCTTTTAATTAAAAAAATTATGAACTCAAGACAACAAATTTTAATAACACAGAAATTAACAGTCGGTGACCCAGCAATAGGTTTTGTTGAGACACCAGAATATACAATTGAATATTATGGTTTTATCGGTTTAGGTAACACAAACGATACGGTCATTGTAACATTAAATGGTGTTGAAGACGTACCATTATCAATGATGGGTATGATTGAATGCCCTATTGAATCGCTAGAAGTTACATCGATAAACAAGAGTGAAAGTGAGCCTGCACCCACATATGTTGGGCTTTTAGTGTTCGGAATTAAGAAATTCAAAACCCTGTTTTAAAAAAATATTTTAGGTCGGGGTATTGACTTTTCCGATTTTGTTCCTATCTTTGTATCAACTAAAAAATAATTTATTATGATTGATTACAAAAAAGTTGATTGGAGCAAGGCCGCAAATGACACACTGGCCGATTACGAGAAAGCAAAGTCAAAATCAACACAGACTACCCAATCTAGTTCTGTTGACTTAACAAAGTATTTTACAATTGCACTTGATGAGGGTGCAGCAAGTGGTGAGAAATCCGTTAGGATTCTACCAAATCAGGATGATCCAACCAAATGGTACAAAGTTGGTTTCTTCCACAATCTTAAAATTGGTAAGAGATATACCAAACTCTACGATCCAGCTCAAGACAACGAGCCGTCACCACTTAACGACATGTACAAGTTCTTAATGAACACGGGTGACAAAGAGGATAAGAGATTAGCCGTAAATTATAAATCTAGACAATTCTTTATTGTTCGTGTTATCGAACGTGGTAAAGAACACGAAGGTGTTAAATTCTGGAGATTCCCAGCTGTACAAGATGGTTCTGGAATCATGGACAAAATTGCACCGCTAGTTAAAAAATATGGTGCGTTCTGGAATCCTTACGAAGGATTTGACCTCACAATTTCAATGATTCGTGATAAATCAAAAGACTCTAAAGTTGGTTACACAAAAGTCGCATCTATCATCCCTGATAGAGAATCAAAATTGAGCGATGATGAAAACCAAATGGTTGAATGGTTGAGCGAACCAATGGCCTGGACTGATGTATTCAAGAAAAAACCATTGGAGTATTTGAGAATTGTATCTGAAGGTAATGAACCAATGTGGGATGCTGAACAAAAATGTTTTATCGCTAAGATCGAAGATGGTGTTGCAACCTATACGGGTACACCAACACCTAAGAGCTCTTATGATGCACCTACATCAGCCGCTATGTCTGAAGACGATGCGGAAGATATGTCATCTATGACAGCACAATCTTCTGAAGAAAAAGAAGAAGAAACAGTAACTGAAGCACCAGGTGGTAAATTAAAAATTGACGATTTGCCGTTCTAAATTAAACTAATATGCTTGGACATTAACTAGGATATTTCGTCCTAGTGTGTCCAAGCTTTTTTTTTACACAACAAATTAATATAAAAATATATGGCTATTAAGAAAAAAGAGTTCTCTTTTGAGGATTTAAAGAAAAAAATGAGTACCACAACTAAGTACAAAGCAGACATGTTTTTGAATTGTGGTGAAGCTTTCTTAGAAGCTTCGGGTGTACCTGGACCTTGTATGGGTCACATTAACATGCTTTTGGGTCACACAAACACTGGTAAGACTAGTGCTTTGATCGCAGCATCTGTTGATGCTCAGAGAAAAGGAATCCTACCTGTTTATTTGGTTACTGAAAAGAAATGGAGTTTCGAACATTGTCAATTGATGGGGTTAGAATGCGAAAAAAACCAAGAAACTGGTGAATGGGATGGTTTTTTCCTATACCGTGATGACTTTAACTACATTGAACAAGTAACTGATTACATTAATGAAGTTTTAGATATGCAAAATAAAGGTGATTTACCTTATGATGTTTGTTTCTTCTGGGATTCAGTTGGATCAGTACCATGTAAAATGACCTGGGAAGGTAAAGGCGGTAAACAACACACTGCTGGTGTTTTAGCTGAAAAGATTAACATGGGTATTAACCAAAGAATTAACAACAGTCGCAAAGAAACATCACCGTATTTAAATGGTTTGGTTGTTTGTAACTTACCATGGGTTAGATTACCAGATTCACCAATGGGTCAACCTAAGATGAAACCAAAAGGTGGTGAGGCAATTTATCAAGCCGCAACATTAGTGTTCAGATTTGGTAATGAGGCTGATGGTGGTATCAATAAGATTGATGCGACTTCTAAAGGTAGAAAAATTAATTTTGCTACTAGAACAAAAGTAACAGTAGATAAAAACCACATCAATGGTTTGGGTTACGCTGATTCAAAACTAATTGTTACACCACACGGATTTATCACGGATGATAAACGTGACAATAAAGCCGCTTTGGATGCTTATAAAAAACAAACGTTTGAATATTGGGCAACTAAATTGGAAGACGCTAACTTTGAGTTGGAGGAATATGAAGTAAATCAGAAAGTCTCTTACTCAGATGAAGATTAACAAACCAGTTAGGCATAAGCCAAGGACTATACAAAATACTCTACTAATAGATGGGGAGTATTTATTAAAACAGGGATTTCATGGTACCAAACAGCTTCAAGGAAAAGAAGGTAGCGTTGGTACCATTTTCCACTTCATCAACACGATTAAAAGATTCTATCAGGATTATGCGATAACCAAAGTTGTTGTTTTTTGGGAAGGCGAAAACTCAAAACAATTCAGACAAGGTTATTACCCTTATTATAAAGCAAATAGAAATAATAAGTTTACGGCTGAAGAGGTCTTTGATTTAGACCGACAAAGAATCAGAATAAAACAGTATCTTGAAGAACTTTTTATAAGACAAGTTGAAATACCAGGATGTGAGGCCGATGACGGGATTGCTTATTATGTTGTTAATTCACCAAATGAAAATAAGATAATCTACACCAATGACCGAGATCTTTTGCAGTTATTAGATGAAGACACTAAAGTTTGTCTAACAATTAATAAGGCTAAAGTAATGGTTTCATTAAATAATTTTGAAACATATTTTGATTATCACTATAAAAATGTTGGTATCATAAAAATGATTGCTGGCGATAGTAGTGATAACATATCAGGTTTACAAAATATTGGTGAACAAAAAGTGCTTAAATACTTTCCAGAAATTAAGAAACAACCAGTAGATCATGAATGGGTGTTAAACAGAACAAAAGAACTTTTAATTGAAAAACCAGATGATAAGGTGCTAAACACAATCATTAACGGTGAAACAAAATGGGGTACATACGGTAATGATTATTTTTCTGTTATGAATAAAATCATAAACCTTAAACAACCATATATAACCGAACAATTAGAAGAAACTGTATATGACATGGTTAATGAAACATTATCACCCGAAGGTCGTGGAGGTATTTCAAAAGTAATGGAGATGATGAAAGAAGATGAGCTATTAAATTTTTTACCAAAAAATGATGACGGGTTCTTTGTTTTTTGGTCATCGTTTATTACTATTATAAAAAAAGAAACAAATGCATACACAAAAACAAAATAACATGGAAGAAAAAAGAGAACAGAGAAAATTTGAGTTCACGCTCTACTTGAATGATAACATCATCGTTCAAAGATTTTTCAACATCATCGGGTTCAACTATAAAGCGGTTAACTCATTAAACTTTAAATACGCAGTAGATGATAATATGCGTTTGATTCAAAGTGTTCTAAAAGATAGAACCCTCGATTTTATTACAGACCACAAGAGAAATTTCTTGGAGACATCGGATTACGAACAAAATGATTCACAAGATGTGATGAAAATTGTTATTAAGCACGATGGTAAAGTTATTGCTTATAGAGAGTGGGATGCGACAATCTACCCAGTTAAGGTTAGATACACCGTTGATATCCGTCAACACATCTACGATTTGATTACTAGAGTTCAAAAATGTTTGTGTACACCAACTAAAGAGTTGGAAACTAAATATTTAGATTATAGTTTGGTTGTTCAATAATAAATTTTTAAAATAAATGGGTAATATAAATAGTTTTGAAGACTTAGGTAAAGATTTTCAGTTACAATTATTAAATGAGATAATTACAGATAACAAATTCGCTCAATCAATTATAGACATTATTGAGCCTAAATTTTTTGGGTCCGAGGCCTTTGTTAAGATAATGAAAGTAATAAAGCATTATTACAAAGACCATGAGGTTGTGATTAATAATTTTCCGTCTTTAATAACTGAGATTAATAATGATGTTGGTGCTCAAGAGGTAGCGTTAAGAGCCCAATTACACGACACGATCAAATTAATCGAGGATTGTAAGATTGGTAATCTAAATATACAAAGAAACGCACAAAAGTTTTGTAAATTACAGTCAATCCGTGGTGCTGTAAATGAGATCAAAACAAAATTAGATAGGGGTATTATCGCTGACTACGATGAAATCGAAAAAAAGATAAAAGATGCCATCACATTTAAAGAGGAACAAGACCCAATCACACTATTTGATAACATGGACAATGTTTTGTCCGAAGATTATCGAGACCCAATCCCAACAGATATTAAGGGTATCGATAAAGTCACTAAAGGTGGTTTAGCCAGAGGTGAGGTCGGTCTTGTCATCGCACCCCTAGGTGTGGGTAAAACAACATTCTTAACCAAAGTGGCTAGTGCTGCGTTTCTTAAAGGTAAGACAGTTTTACAAATTTTCTTCGAAGATAAAGAAGAGGCGATACAGAGAAAACACTTCTCCGCATTAACAAGTATACCGTTAAGTGAATTAGCTGAAAATAGAGATGTAGTACTTAGAAGGGTCCAAGGAATAAAGGATGAACATAAGAACGACTTATTCCTACAGAAATTACCAGCAGATGGTGTCACAATTCACAAGATAAAAAACATTATCAAGAAAATAAACTCAAAGGGTCAAAAAGTTGATGTGTTGGTGCTAGACTATATAGACTGTATTTCGATGGAAAAAGAATATGGTAATAGTGAAGAGTGGTCGAATGAAGGTAAAATCATGAGAGCGTTTGAAACGCTTGTTGATGAGATGAATGTGGTTGGTTGGACAGCAACTCAGGGTAATAGAAGTTCAACGAGTGTTGAGGTGGTTAAAACCGAAAATATGGGTGGTAACCTAAAGAAAGCACAAATTGCTCACTTTATTATGAGTATTGGTAAAACATTGGAACAAAAGGATCAAAAAGTTGCCACAATATCTATCCTTAAAAACCGTATGGGTGATGATGGTGTGATATTTAAAGATTGTGTTTTCGATAATTCCAGAATACATATTGACACTGATGATGTCTTAACCGAGAAGGGTTTTGAATCACAAAAACAAATCAGTAAAATGGAGTTAAGAAAAAAACACATGGAAGAATTATATGGTAAACCAGAATCTGAAACAGAAAATGAAAATAATATTGTTGGAATTAGTGATGGATTGTAATAATTATACTACCTTTGGACATATTTATTTAAACAATAAAAATTTAAGACTATGCAAGAATTAATATTACAAGAAAATCCGAACAGATTCGTTATTTTCCCAATTGAGCACAATGACATATGGGAGTTCTATAAACAACACCAGGCAGCGTTTTGGACCGCTGAAGAAGTTGATTTATCGGGTGACATCAGAGATTGGCAAAACTTAACCGATAATGAAAGATATTTTATCAAAAACATTTTATCTTTCTTTGCATCATCTGATGGTATTGTAAATGAAAATCTTGCTGAAAATTTCGTTAAAGAGGTTCAGTATCCAGAAGCTAAGTTTTTCTATGGATTTCAAATCGCTATGGAAAACATACATAGCCTAATGTATTCCCTTTTGATTGATACATACATCACAAATCCACAGGAAAAATTAGAAAGCTTTAGAGCTTTAGAACACCTACCAGCTGTTCAGAAAAAAGCTAAGTGGGCTTTAGATTGGATTCACGATACTCCTTTTCAAGAAAGATTGGTAGCATTTGCAGCTGTTGAAGGTATATTCTTTTCAGGATCCTTCTGTTCAATTTTCTGGCTTAAATCAAGAGGTTTGATGCAAGGCCTATGTAACGCAAATGCTTTAATTTTTAAAGATGAGAACTTACACGCTGATTTTGCGATTCACTTATTGAATAATCACGTGGTTAATAAACCATCTAACGAAAAAATTAGAGAAATTTTATTGTCAGCTTTAGAGATTGAAAAAGAATTTATCACCGAATCATTACCAGTTTCTTTGATCGGTATGAACTCTAATCTAATGAAACAATATTTGGAGTTTGTTACCGATGGGTTATTAGTTAAATTTGGGTGTAGAAAAGAATTTAACGTTGAACAACCTTTTAAGTTCATGGAACAAATTGCCGTAGAGACAAAGGGTAACTTCTTTGAATCTAGAACAGTTGAATATCAGAAAGCTAAGCTAAACGAAAAAGTTAGCTTTACCGATGACTTCTAAAATTAAGTTTAAAATTTATAATATAAAATAAAATGATCATACAAAAACGTAATGATGAGCAAGCCGCTTTTAACCCGTCAAAAATTTTGACCAGGATTAAAAGATCCGCTAAGGGTTTAAAGGTTAACTCAGACGAAATATTTATTAAAGGTATAACATCACTACCTAACGAAGGTGTGGTGACAACTAAAGAGATCGATAAATTGTTAGCTGAAATTGCGGCATCATATACTGGGAGTCACTACGACTACAGTAAATTAGCCGCTAACATCGCAATTTCATCTTATCACAAAGAAACAAACCCAAGCTTTAGCGAAACAATGAAAGTTTTAGCTGAAGACGGTGTCATTAATCAGGAACTCATTAAAATGATTGATGAGTATGGACCAGATAAAATTGATGCAGCGGTTAACCATGATAGGGACTTTAAATTCGATTATTTTGCTTGGAGATCTTTACATGAGATGTACTTAACTAAAACATCAGCAGGTAAACAAATTGAGAGACCACAGCACATGTATATGCGTGTTGCTATTTGGGTAACTAAATCTTTAGATGAGGCGATTGAATACTATGAAGCATTATCTAATCAATTTATTTCCCCAGCGACACCAATCATGATTAATTCTGGTACTAAGATACCGCAATTAGCGTCATGCGTTCTTCACTACAATAATGATGACTCAAGAAACGGTCTTTTAGATTCACTGAGAGACATTTCAGTTTACTCGGCTGATGCGGCTGGTATCGGCTTGTGTATGTCAAATATTCGTAGTAAAGAAAGTAGAATTAAAACATCGGGTGGCTTTGCTGGTGGTTTATTGAAATATCTTAAGATTGTTAACGAATCGCTTCGTTTCTTTAATCAACAAGGACGTAGACCAGGTAGTGCGGCAATTTATATTGAACCGTGGCACAAAGATATCTTCGACCTACTCGAAATTAAAAAGAACACAGGTGCTGAAGAATTGAGAGCGAGGGACTTATTTACAGCTTTGTGGATTCCAGATAACTTCATGAGAGCGGTTGAAGAAGATGGTGATTGGTACCTATTCTGCCCAAATGACATTGTTAAGAACGGTATTAAACCATTACAGGATTGTTTTGGTGAAGAATATGAGGTTAACTATAATAAGGCCGTTGAAATGGGTTTAGGGAAGAAAATAAAGGCTCAAGATATTTGGATTAAAGTTATTGAATCACAAGTTGAAGCTGGCGTACCTTACCTATGTTCAAAAGATAATGCAAACAGAAAAACCAACCACCAAAATATTGGTGTGATTAAACAGTCAAATCTTTGTAATGAGATTTACCAGTACACTGATGAGAAAACAACCGCTATTTGTACTTTATCATCTATGGTAATTAAAAATTATGTAAACAACAAAACTTTTGATTTCGAAAGATTATTCACCGAAACCAGAAAAGTTGTTAGAGCACTTAATAAAGTTATCGATATTAACGCATACTCAACTGAAAAGGGTAGAAAAGGTGGTTTAGACCAAAGAGCAATTGCTATCGGTGTTCAAGGTTTAGCGGATGTATTCTTTTTAATGGATTATGTCTTTACATCTGAAGAAGCTAAAGAGTTGAATAAAAGAATTTTTGAAACAATTTACTACGCTGCTGTCACAGAAAGTAATGAATTGTGCCGTTCTGGTAAATACAAACCATATAAACACTTTAAAGGTTCACCTATGTCAAAAGGAATATTCCAATTCGATATGTGGGGTGTTGAACAAAACTCATTAATGTGGGATTGGGAAGGTTTAAAAGAATCTGTTAAAGAATATGGTGTTTGTAATAGTTTATTTACGGCACAAATGCCAGTAGCATCTTCTGCTAAAATCACTGGTTCATATGAAATGACCGAAGTAATTCCATCGAACCTTTTTAATAGAAGAGTTGTTGGTGGCGAGTTTTTAATTGCAAACAGATATTTGATTGAGGATTTTGAGGATTTGGGTATTTGGTCCGAATCATTTAAAAATGAAATCATTTTGAATGAGGGTTCGATTCAAAACATTAACTTCAATAAATTTTTGGAACCAACGGATAAGTATTATGAGAAAAAGATCAAAAGAATTGAACACTTAATTCAAAAATACAAAACTATCTGGGAGGTTTCTCAAAAAGAATTGATCACTATGGCAGCTGAAAGAGCACCATATATCGACCAATCACAATCAATGAACGTTTATTTTCAAGCACCGACAGTACAAAAGTTATCTTCTAGTCACTTTTGGGCGTGGAAATCTGGGTTGAAGTCTTTAGCTTATTATGTTAGAACTAAAGCGATATCAACTGGAGCAAAACATTTAGCGATTAGCGTACCCTCAAACGAGGTAACAAAAACCGAACAGGTAGCTTTACCAGCGCAACCACAATTAAGTGATCTACCACAAAAACCAGAAAATAGTCAATTCGATTGTTTTGGTTGTAGTGCCTAATTGATAATAAGATTATTAGAAAATGAAATCCCGTTAATAGCGGGATTTTTTTATTTACAAAAAATAAATTATTACGATATTTATTTATAAAAGAATATGGCGATTAGAAAACAAACATTTGGTATAGATTTCCCTTTTGTCCAGTCAGATAACGGTGATTTTGTTAACATGACATCCATACCAGAATCTGAGGTTAAAAGCATGTTAATACATTTACTATTAACTAGAAAGGGGTCTAGATACTACTTACCAGATTTTGGTACAAATTTGTACCAGTATATTTTTGAACCTTTAGATGAAATAACTATGGGTAAAATAGAAAATGAAATAACTGACGCTATTGAAAAATATATACCAAATTTAAAACTAAATGCTGTTGAAATAACAAAAGTTGGTGATGAGGAAGCTAATAAAAATAACACTGACTTGGAACACCATATAAGAATAAACTTAGATTACACCATATCAACCAGAACGTTCCAAACGAGCGATAAATTAAGTATAACAATATAAAATGGCTAGACAAATAAACTACAGTAAAAGGGATTTTGCTTCGTTAAAAACCGAGCAAATAAATTACATTAAACAATATTATCCTGATGTTGTACAAAACTTTAATGACGCATCAATTCTATCCGTGTTTTTGGATTTAAATGCGGCTATTGCTGATAACCTAAACTTCCAAATTGACCGTGCTTTACAGGAAACGGTATTAGATTATGCTCAAGAAAGACAATCACTATTTAATATCGCAAAAACTTATGGTTTAAAATTACCATCAAAGTCTGCCGCAGTTGCTGTAGTTGAATTTACAGCGCAAATACCAGTATTCGGTGATCAAGAGGATAAAAGATATCTACCTGTTATTAAAGCGGGTACTCAAGTAACAAACGGTTCTGGTACCTATGAGGTTTTATATGACATAGATTTCGCTTCAGCGTTAAATAGCGCTGGTAAACCAGATAGAACAAAAAGACCAATATTTGTGAATAACAAGTTAACTGGTTACTCAATAACAAAAACTGGTATAGTTGTCGCTGGTACAAGTAAAATATTCTCCCAAGTTTTTGCCGCTACGCAACCATTTTATAAGATAACATTACCTGAGAGTAATGTACTTTCAGTTGAAGGTGTATTCCATAAGTTTGGTACAAACTTTACGACATCACCAGCCGACTCTGAATTTTTAAGTAGCTCAAATAAATGGTATCAAGTACCTTCTTTAGCGGAAGATAGTGTTTTTGTTGAAGACCCTAATTCACCTAGAGTTAATGGTATCGCTAAAGGCGTTTACGAACAAATTGATCAAAGATATATTGTTGAATATACACCTAACGGTTTTTGCCAACTAACCTTTGGTGCCCAAACAGACACATCGTTAGATATTTTAGATGATTTTATGGACAACGGTGGTTTTAGTTTAAAAAGTTTTTTAAGAAATGGTAGTTTAGGTTTGGCCCCGATAACAAACACGACCATGTATATTAAGTATAGAATTGGTGGTGGTGTTGAATCTAATGCTGGTGTCGGGACAATAACCGAAGTATCTAGATTAAATACGGTAATAAATGGACCAGACTCCGCAATTAATTCAACGGTCAACACATCAATTACAGTGACAAACACCACACCAGCTGTAGGTGGGTCAGATGAACCAACAATCGAGGAATTAAGAAACTACATTTCATATAATTTCTCCGCACAAAATAGGGCGGTAACGCTTAATGACTATAAGGTATTGATGTTATCAATGCCAAGTATATTTGGTACACCCGCAAAAGCTAGTGTAATACAAAGACAAAATAAAATCGAAATTGGTGTTCTAAGCTACGATTCATCAGGCAGCATATCAAATGACATCTCATCATTATTGATGGAAAACATAGCCAATTATTTATCCAAATATAGAATGATAAATGATTATGTTGTTGTTAAACCAGCTGAAGTTGTTGATCTTGGTTTTGAAATATCAGTCATTGTTGAACCTGGTACTCAGCTTGAAACTTCAGCAAATATAACAAAAATAGTTAGTGATGAATTTACTAAAGATAAAATTGCTTTAGGTAAAAGTTATAGTGTTGGTGAAATCGTTAAAAAAGTAACTCAGGTTCCTGGCGTTGTTAACGTTAATTACGTTAAAGTTTTCAATAAAACTGGCGTTGGTTACTCAAATAACGTAACAAAACAAGCGATATTGGATACAGTGACTGGTGAATTAGATGTGGCTAACAACTATATAATTGTGGAAGAAAATCAGTTATTAAATATTAGAAAACCTGATACGGATATTAAAGTAATACCTTTGGTTGCGACTGGAGTTAGTAGTTAATTATGGAGAAAAACATTAAGATAGTTTTAAATGAAAACGAGACTAACGAAAGAATATTGGTAAACTTAGAGGATGATTTTGATAATTTAGAAGTCCTTAGTTTAAAAATATCTAGCACTGATGTCTATAGAAAAACATCATCAGACTTTGGTGTTGTTGTTGGTCGTGTACAAACGGCTAACGGATATGGCTTACAAAATGCCAGAGTCTCAATATTTGTACCAATAGACCCTTTAGATAAAGTTAGACCAGAAATATTAGAACTATACCCCTTTGAAACAGTAAACGACCAATTTCCAAATGGGGTTAGGTATAACTTATTACCAAGAACTAGGAATCAAAATCCTAGTCACAGAGCTGTGGGTAATTTACCAACAATAAATGACCTAATACACTACCCTCAATATCTTGAGGTTATGGAAAAATATTATAAATATACAGCAACAACCAATGAATCTGGTGATTATATGATATTTGGTGTACCAGTTGGTTCACATAATATTATGATGGATTTCGATCTATTTGATACTAAAAGTTTTGAAATATCGGCTAATGATTTAGTTGAAACGACAACAGAATTTAAGACAATTAATGACGTTGCCACAGCTGTTGGCTTAACTGATGATAATAACCCTAATAAGGTACCAAATTACATATATGATGGGTTTGGTAATTTTAATGTCGAAGTTAAAACCAATATTAATGAAATGCCTAATATATTTAATGAGGTTAAACAAGTTAACGTTGCTTCTTTTTGGGGTGACGAAGAAGAAGGTGATATCGGCATAACTAGATGTGATTTTAAAATTAATTACAAATACCAACCCACAGCAATATTTTTTGGTTGGGCGTCAAACACAAGCGGTAGCTTTTACGCAAAAACAGATGGTTCTATTTCAGAAACACAGAACCCAATAGAGATATTTGGTGAAGACACCACATTAGGTAGAATAACCAACGATATTTGGCCAGCAGATGATTTAATGGTTGTTGTTTATCGTTTAGATGATAAATTAACACCAGGTAGCCGCCTTAGAGTTGGCGCTTTTAAAGCCGAAAAAGGTACTGGTGTCTTTAGAATCGCATTACCCATGTACATGGATTATTTTAAAATAAACCAATTTGGTGACATGGTACCGACTGACGACACGGAAAATAGTATACCGACCAAAGGTTATTACGCCTTTGAGATTTATGACATTAACGAAAGTTACCAAACAAGAATACCATGGGGTGGTTACTGGTTACCTCTCACGCCTGGCGTTAGGGTACCAGCATCACCAAAAGGTGAAACACTAACTGGTGGTTGGGAGGGTACAACATCTGGTTTATTTGAATACGATTTAGTTAACAGAAATAGAAAGTTCTACACAATCAAAACTAAATATAACAAACATAGAGAGGATAATGCTGGTATTGGCGGTAATGACATATTCTACATACCAAGATTAAACCCGAATAAAGACGTCCCATGGACATTTCCAATCAATAGAGACGATTTACCTGAGATTAATGACGTGGAGGTCATTGGGTCCATTATTATGCCTAGATATGAGTTTAAAATACAAAACACAAACACCGAAGACCCAACAGCTTACTATTACAACAGAATTTTAAATATAATTAATATACCACAAACAGTTTCTTATAACGAGAAAGTTAGGGCTTATGAATATCATGTTGGTATTGGGGCTGGTTTAAACGGTAAAAATAGTGGTAATGTGTTTACCGATATTTTTTCTGGTGATGACTTTATTAGTGAGGATGGTAACAATTTTTATGGTGATAGATCAACATTTAATTATGGTGATAACGCTGACGGACCCTTAAATTTGAGTTTATTTGCAATTGAATTAGCTAAAAATGAAGAGGCGACACCAAATGATGCTGGTGTACACAGAAGATTTACACAAGCATATAGTAAAAATTACACACACGGAGTTTTTATTTCTTCAACAGACAAAGAAAATAAATTCCCAGTCCTGGAAACTTCAATATATGACATAACTGATGAGCTGCAAGATCTAATTGATAATAAAGTATATACCTCTTACGGGTTTTATACTGGGAATGTGGAACCAACAGGGTTTAATGCCGAAATATCAAACAGATATAAAGGTAATTTCTATTACTTCGGTTACTGGGACCAAGCCAATGTATTAAAAACTATAGAAAAAAATTATTTTACACAGAATGAGTAATATCGTAGAAATATTAGGTTCAAAAAAGTTTAGTGGATCAACTAACCAAACACTAAAAACTCGAATAATACTTGAGCAACCCGCTACGCTTAGAAATGAGTATAACTTATTTACTAATGTATCACAGGATGAGCAATTTTTAAAAGAAAAAAATGAAAATAATGTATATAAAGTTTACGGAACAATATCTCCGATAATAAGTAGAAATTTTCATTTTAGGGGTAAAAAATTAAATGTTGATGAGAAGGCAATAAACTTTAACCCTGATAACTGGAGTACTGTTTTATGTAAACCAGTCCCTTTTATGGGTTCAAAAGGTAAGAAGAAGTATAGTATACCATACAAAGATTCAAAAGGGGTTAACACAACATATAAATTAGATTTAACATATGGCTTACCAGCTACATTAGTATACCCATCACCAATTAATATTAAGAATGATGGTGAATACTTTGCAACTTTTTTAATGAATTATGGACACAATTTAAATATCGGTGACCAAGTCTACATTAGCTCATATGATTCAAAAATATCCGCTGGTTTATATTTTGTAACAGGCGTAAATAAAAATAAGATAACAATAGATTTAAAGATTTCACCAAAAAATCTTTTTTATGTTAAAGAGGCCAAAGAAGCGTCATTTAATTTAGTGACAAAAGCAGATGGTTTATTACAATCTCAACCAGACACGAAAAAAAACGAATTTACTGGTGTCATGAAAAACACACAGGTTAAGAATGACCAAGATTTACTCATCTCAGCTTTAAAAGCAGATAGACCGCCAGCTTATGATTTATTTGAATCTAAATTCAGTATATCGAAGGTTATCGATAACGAAGTTATGGAATATTACGTTAAACAAGCTGTTGTTGTTGACGTATCTAAGGGTTTTGATGCTTGCGGATTTTCAACAAATTTGTTTAACCAAAAACTATATAATTTCTTTTTTGATAAAAACCTAGATTTAGGTACCCAGTTGGATAATAAAAACGAGCCAATTACTGAGTTATATGTTGGTTTAATTAAAAATGGTGGTACTTTAAGTAAAAAAATTAGCACTGTTGAATCTAATTTTTCACCTTTAATTGGTTACACAAATCCTGGCGAAGGTATAATGAGAATATCTGAAACATCTAATACGGAAATATCGGACAAACCAGATATAGGTACCGTATATGACATTGGTATATTTGAGTATTCAGCTGAAAATTTAACTGAGACACAAATATCAGGAATTCATCATAATTTCATACTAGACTTTGTTATGTTTAATTACGAACCATTTCATGAGATCAAGATAAAAGCTAAGTCCTCTTATATTGAAGATTCCGTATCAAATCAGTACATACCAAAATACGCTGTTTACAGTAGAAAATCTGATAAATATATATGGAGAGATGTACTTGATCTTGGTATTTCTGATGATGATGGTAATGTTTTAGACTTCCCGTTTTTAAATGGGTCTAGGTATGTATATACAAGATTAGTTTTCCCAGTACTAGCTGAAAAAGGTAAAACTAAAAAATATACTTTTGGTGTTAACGACATAACCAATATTGATTCATTAAATAACGTTGATAATTATACTAGAGATATCATTACCGACTTATTTGGTGATGAAAATGATGTAATAGAAAATAAAGAACCGTTTAAAAAATATACTGACGATAAATGTTAAAAACGCCATTTAAAAAAGATGTTACGATAAGGAAAAATATATTCCTTAGCTCCGAAGATGGTTCTTCAGATAGAGATTTTGTTTTCTCTAAAATGATAAATGTTGAATCTTTAGCAAACATAAACAGTATTATTGATTTTGAGAACGTAGAATACAAACCAACATCAAGTAATATTGAGCTGGACTTATTTTTTTTGAGATATATTAAAAATAACGAGTTACCACAAATAAAAAATTACATAGAAGAATCTTTTTCTGACTATAATTCTAGAATTGTAAAAGCTTTAAAAATTAGTAAGAGTTCAGAAATGTTTCAAACCAAAGATTCGGACGGTAATCCATTACCTAAATATGATTTTGAAAAATCACAGTCACCAGAACAAATCACGGCAAATAAACCGTATGTTGTTATAGACCCTTTAGTTGAGAATAGAAAAAAATACCCTAAAAAAGAGGGTTACCCACATTTTTATAACACATTTACGTTCCCATTTTGGGAAAATTCCGATGCTTGGGTTAACCTCAAATACGGCTTTAATAATAAAGCTTATACATATAATTCTTTTATAATTATAGAGTTATATGACGATTTTAATACAGATGGTCAAAATAGGGTAATGACAATACCAGTATACGTCTCAGACAGGTATATGTTTAGAGAAAAAACAACTGGTGATCTTGAAAACGGTAGCGTTGAACAAAAAAGACCCGTTTTTAATCTATTTGAAGGGGTTGATGGTTATTCCTTATTTTTCCTAAAGAACTACATAAAATCTGATTTTTATGCTAAGTTTTACTTTTGGGATGCGTTAAATGGTACAAAAATTCAGTTCATACCATCCGCTAAAAATAATTTAAGGAAAAAGTGGTTACAGGATGTTGAAACATTTAATCAAAAAAACTTATATCTTAAATATGAATTAAATTATGAAGATAGAAGTTATGAGATTTTTGATTATAACGAGTCAGCTGATAGCTTTGACATATTATGCGATACACATATTGATCTATACGAATTTGCTTACGATGATTACTGGTCTGAGTTTTTTGTTTTAAATGACCAACCAACGGACATAAAAATACCAACAAACCCAAGACAATACGGTGATCTATTTTTGGATAGAACAAGTATCACTAAAAATTTAATTTACGATACAACCCACGCATTAGTTAGTGAGGCAATAAAAGATTTACCAGATTACGAGGAAGTCTCTGTAAAATACTCATATGGACCAACTTACGTTTGTTATGAATATGACGATTATGCTGGTTGTCTAGATGGTAAATTTGTATCATTTTATGATATAGCTGGATCATTAACTGGATATCTACCATATATTAGTAATGATTTAAACATAAAAAATTTATCATTAATGACCAAAACAAGTAATCTTATTATCGATTCGTTAGTGTCATCGCAAAAAAGAAACATTGGTGGTGTTATCATTGAAAATAAAAACACTTTAATCCCATATAATGTAAAGGATATTAGTTTTGAAAATATTAAATTGGGAACGGAAGCTAATAAGGTAATAATCGATTCCTACGGCTCACTAGATCATAAAATTTATAATCAAGAATCTAAGTCAACAGAAGTGTATACTGAGTTAGCTTTCATACCAACAAAAATCGGTGAGTCTGGTAGCGATTTTGATTTCACTAAAACGGTTTTTGAGTCACATTATGAGGATTTCAAAGAAAGAAACAAACAAAACCCATTACCGAACTCAACCCCAGATCCTGACCAACAATCGGAAGATTTTGTGAATAATATTGATAACCAATTATTATTTGCGAGCGGCCTATTAAATGGTGGGCAAATACAAACAAGTAATTTGAGTAAAAAATATACTAGCGAAGAAATTGTTAATAAATTAAAACTCGATAAAAAATCTAAAACCGATATGTTCATTTTAACGGCAGGCGTTTTGGATAGTCTGGTTAAGCCAGGTGAGCAAGTTATAACACAAATAAATTTTTACATCGGTGCTAATTTAGCTAAAACCTTCTACCAAATAAAAACTTTGGCTTTTACAGGTAATTTAAAAATCACATTTGAGTCGGCTAATGATGGTAAAGAGGAAATAATAAACATACCAATAAACTTTAGTTTAAAATAATGGATCAGGAAATAAAAATTAATGATGGGTTTGACGGGTATGCTTTAAACATATTTCTAGAAGGTTTAATAGACCCAAAAGGTTCTTTAATAACACCATATTATAACGACCCCAAAGTTTTACAAATTGAGGAGTCTTTAAATAATATGGAAAACTACCTTGATATAACAAAGCCAGCAATAAAATATGAAACAAACACTAAATTAATAGCATCATTAGATGACGTTAATGATCATTTTAAAGAAAAAGAAACAAAATATTTTGTTAAGGGTAAAACAGATAGTAAGTTTTCACTATTAGATCTGAGTTTTACAAAAGACCAGGCTCTATTATTTTTCGAAAAAGATAACAAAATAAAATATAAAGAATTAATTGAAAGGGAATACCCTAAACCAGAAAACATTAGGGTTGGTAAAAGGATAACAATAAGTGGTACTGACATAGTTGGTATGATTATTCTTGAAAGCGAAACTAGGAAGGAATACGTGTTGTATTTAGATACACCCAATCCTATATTTTATGTTGATAATTTTGACGGAACTACTATATTTAAGTTCATGAGAAATAATATAGATGATAAGATAACGCCAACGTTAAATTATTATTCTGATATTATTGACGAACCAAAAATTTTGTCGGAAGTATTTATTGATAGAGGTGTTACAAACGCCTTTGAACCAATGAGAAAATTAAAAAATGTTAATAACCTTAATGAGTTAACAAAAACTGGTTTCGGTTATTATAAAATAAACACAAGAGGATACAATTTTAAAGATCAATAATATGGCTATAGGTGTATATGGCGTTAAAAGACCAGCGGATGTCGACCCATCAGAAATAGAAGTAATTGTTTTATATGCTAAAACAAGAAATTCTGTCGATACTCAAACAGTTACAAAATTAAACGGTGTCGATGTAATGGCACCAGTGTATGACCCAGTTAATCAAACTGAGGTTATGGGTGGTATGTACAACCTACAACTACCGAAAAGTGTGTTTAATGCCAAAGGGTATTATACGGTCTACATTAGACCAGCACAAATTAGAATACCAATCGAAGATTGTTCGGAGTTAGCTAGTTTCCCAGACATTAAAGGTTTAGTTTTTAATCTTGATAACGCACCAGCCCAGTTCAGATCTAAATTTACAAACAACGGTTTGGATGGTTTTAGGGTTGAATATTTAAATGAAAACGGTAGTAAGGTGCAAAATTTATATAGAATTGTGACATCATCTTTTATTGTTGAACCAGTACAGGTTGACACAGCTAATAGTTCAGTTAAAACGATAAAATATACGTACAATAATGTCGGTACTCTATTGTTTTGTACGGTGACACCTAACGCAGCACCTAGTTTTAAACCAACAGCAACACCATTTATTGGTTATAAGGGTCAAAATATAATATTGACTAGCACTAATTTCACGCCACAAGTTTTTGAGGTTGAATTAGTTAACTACGATGCTGAAAGCCTTGCAATCGCATTGTATTCCGATCAAACCAAATCAATGGAAGATGGAATATATACGCTATATGATTTTGATGGTAATATATACCAGCAGTATGATCTATATGAAATCAAAGATGCAACTGATAAAAAATTATATGAGGTTAGAACAAGAAGAAATAATATTGACACAACAAAGGCATTAAATAACATTATAGGAAATGGCTAATCTTAGTTACACAAATACACCATTAATAGCGGATTTATATGATACACCTGAAGCTGCATTAGATGCTGCATCTAGTTTGGGTTGTAATGGTTATAGAACATACAATATAAATGGCGAAACAAAATATGTTCCATGTTCTAGTTTTTTGACCTATGAACAATCCTTAAGATTTAAAAAATCACAAGGGGTGAGCAACGCTATATCTGGTTTTGGTAATATTGCTGATAAAGCGGTTGGTTTACAATTTGCAAATGCTAATAGTGAGGTAAACGGTGACCCATTTTTTACTTTAGGTAATTTCTCAATATCAACTGCACAAACACAAACAACATCTAATGGTAAAAATACTATTATTTCTGGTGGTAAAGAATATACAGCCGAAAAAATAAATCAGAAAAATCCGTTTAAAAGTAGTGCTGTATCAGCAATTGAACAGGTTAGTCAGAAAATAGAAAATAATTTAACAGTTACAGTTTTATTTGATAAAGATAAACTAAAAAACTATGTTCTATTCTCGCCTTTTAAGGAAACGGTTAAAAATAGTATAATTGATGTGACAAACCAATTCCCAGCAGGGCTTAAAATGAATGTAATTGGTTTAACAACACCAACCATAACTGAATATAATTACACACCATCAACGGATACAGCTGAATTTAAAATCAATTTGAGGAACATAAGCAATCCATACCAAATTGAGTATACAACATCTGGATCAACTAAAAACGATGACGTAAATTTAAGTCCACTTAGAAATTTTTCAAAAACTTACACTAGTTACGTATTATATTACAATGGTGTTGAATATAGGATAATAAATGCAACTTTACCAGCATCATACGAGGACTTTTCAACTGGTTTGTATTTAACGGTTGAAGGAGATCCATTTGTAAACGATGTAAACTTAGATTTGACCGTAAATAGAAACTTTTGGGTTAAACCGAAAAAAGAGAAATACGATGAGTTTTACAATAAATTACCCGATATGGGTAAATTTTTGTTGAATTATAACTACGATGAAAAGAAATACGTTAGTAATATAAAATATACAAAAACAACAGATAACGGTGTTGATATTAACACCAACGAAAGACTAGTATTCCCCCAATTTGATGAGGTTAACATAGATTTATTTAGTACGGATTTCGATCAGTACTTAACTAAATTAAATGATGTTGCTGACTCTTTCGATGCGACAAAATCAAATTTAATTTCTAGATTTTTAACAACAGATTCTTTAAGAGAATTCGATACTGATGATAGAAAAGTTAACTTAATGTTTAATATTGTTGGTAGGAATTTCGATAATATTAGAAAATATGTGGATGGTATAACCTTCATGACAAATTTAAGTTATGATAAGGTTGAAAATATACCAGACCTACTGATTAAAAATTTCGGTAATATGCTTGGATTCCAAACATATAATATCGAAGATGAGAACACCTTGGTTGAATCTTTATTCAATATAAAAGATTTAAACATCGAACCTGGTCTAACACCAACAGAAGTTGATATCGAGTTATGGAGAAGGGTTTTCATTAACGCACACTATCTATGGAAATCAAAAGGAACCAGAAAATCAATTGAATTTATTTTAAATTTAGTTGGTTTACCAGACTCTATATTTGAGGTAAATGAGTACATATACCAAGCAAGACAAAAGGTTAATTATGATGAAAAGGTTACTGAAACATATGGTTTCCTTTATAACGATGCGCAATTAACGGGTTTATTACCGTTTGACAAAGATGGATACCCAACCACACCCCCAGGTATTAGATACCAAGAAGCTGGTTTTAACTCATCAAATGATAACAAAAATTTTGGTCCATATGATTTTGGTCGATCATATATTGATGGTTATAGAAAACAAGTCAATGTCAATATTTTTGATTTAGATAGAGTTGTTGACAATGTTAAATCTTGGGCTTATAGTGAAGAAGAGGTACTTAGGTTATCTGAAACGACTGTTGGTTACACGGAATATTATGAAAAGGACTCTAGGTTGATAGTTAACACTAAAGAACTAGAAGTTTACATATCAAGCGATAAAATATTTGACATTACATTATATAGATTTTTAAATAGAAATGAAATTGAAGTAAATTCAGACCTAACCATTGATAACGTAACAAATATTAATGCGGGTACATTATCATTCAACCAATTTATGAGGGAATCTTTAGATAACTACATAAAAGTTGGTAACAGAAAAACAATTAAAACCTACCCAACGCTATCAAAAATTTATTTTGATTATTTAAAGTTAACCGATAATCCAGTAACACAAACAAAAAGTTTAGAATTCCTAAACATGTTTGATAGTTCTTGGGTTAAATTGGTGCAACAGTTCACACCAGCGACAACAATATTGAATGCGGGTAAAAAGATACAAAATAGTAAATTTTTAGATAATAAATTTATTTATAAACACGGACTTAATCAGTCTGTTTCATGGGTTGGTACAGATGGATCAGAATTCCAGAATAAAGCTAATTTACCAGTAAATGTGGGTAACACAAACCCATTTGATGTTTCTGGGTTTAAAAAAGACGCTGTAACTGGCGAGTCCTCAACATTCACATTGGTGGGTCAAAGAGGTAAAAACTATGTTGGAACCGATCCAACAATAAATGAATATTTCGGTAACTATTTTGGTATTGAATATGCCTGTGAAGGTGTCGATATATATAAGTGGGATCCAGAGAAAAACTATGGCGATGACTTAGAGTTTAACGGGAACGTAAACACAGGAACTGGACCTAGATACGGTGTTTTTGTTATATACGAAAACAATCTTTATAGATTAAACACAAATAGGATGTTTACTGGTTTAGACACAATAAACACCTCTATGTATGAAGCAAATTCAGACATATTATTAGGTTCGGTCGATGATTTTGAGACCATAACATTACCAGCTGGACCAGGTGAGTACGAAATTTCGTTTACGATTAGTAGTAATGACGATTTGGTTATTTATGATGGTGGTATGATCGGAGGGGTTGAGGTTTCATCCTTAGGTAGGAGCGGTAAGATAACCACTTTTAATGAGACCATAACATTCACCACATCGACAGTGACTTTTTGGAATATGAACAATTGGCCAAATGATATGATCATGTCCAATTTAATTATTAAACAAAAGCACGAACCAAATAGATACAAAATTGGTGGTGAAAACGTTTATGAGTTAATACCTTTAGGCGTTGACGCATCAACAATAGAATTTAAAGACTCTCCATGGGGCCTTATTAGTGAAATAGAGAGAAAATATTACATTGAGGCTGTTGGTATTGGTCATGCTTATATGACTGCTAATGATGACTACATATGCCCAGTACCTAAACCACATACTTGTTATTATGATTATAGTGGTTTAACAATTAATATGGCTACACCAGGTATAACATCCTACTATGATGAGACTGGGACATTATTAACAATCGAACAACCAAAATATTATGGGTACTCGAAAAACACATCAACGACTGAAAAACCAGAAGATGCTGTGTACGGTAGTTCTGGTAATTGGGCTGTACCGTATAGAAGACCAAACACCTGGACAAATGGTGTTGTTTACTATTCTGGTGATGTTGTAACTAAATCATCGGTTAATTATCTAGTGACAGGATCAACTGTAACTGGCTATACTGTCAGTGGGGTACCGAGTGGGACAACATTAACAACGATAGTTCCAGGATTATATCAAAATTATGACTTAAGAACTAAGACGGACCCATATATGCATATAGATTCCGCATATATTAAGAGATTAAGGTTAAACCCGTTAAATGATAGGATTTCAATAAATTTATCTAAAAACTTATACCTTTTCCAGGTATATAAGGGGGCAACGCAATACGACACATACAAGGTTACTGATAACATATTAAATGACGAATTGTACCTATCTGACTCAACAACAATAACTTTTGACGGTTTATATTCTTTAGACGAAACCAAGATAGGCCCTTTCTATACCGCTAACACTGACGAGGTCATAACAAGTACATTAATAGACACCATACTACTTGTTGCCGATAAAGATAATTATGTTGACATACAGTCACTAAATACCAATTTTGATGTATTAAACAATAACATAGGTGTTGGCGCTGGTTATTATTTGGTTAAAAATAATGCTTTCCTAAAAATGGAATTCGATTTATATTTTGAATCAGAGTATAATTTACAACAAGATGTTGATATTAAAATATTGAATCAATTAGGTGAGGCCCTATATACACAAACATTCACCTTCTCAGGTAATGATATGGCACAAGATAGAATCGCTTCAGTTGATTACGAAGATGTGTTTGAGGTTGATAGTAAAATATATTTGGTAATACAACCTAAAGTATATGAGTGTACATTATCTAGGTACGAAAAAATAGAAATTGATTATACGGAACCGACTACCTATTCAGACGAAAACGACCCAAGATTTAGGGTGTTATTTAATGGGGGTAGATCATTAATAGATGGTAGATATACGGATGATGTTATATCAATAGAACCAATAGTAACAAACCTTAATGATTTTAACATCGATTATTTTCTATATAAAACAGATAATATATTAGATACATATAAATTTAGAACTAGACCAAACATATCAATATCATATGATGAAAGTAGTTATTTTGGTTTATTATATGGTAATTATTATGAAAAGTACAAACCAGCCAGTGTTGTTGGTGACGTAAGTGTTTATGAAAAACTATTTAATAACGATAAAATTGATTTTAATTTAGTTGTAAGGTCAAAAGAACCACAATCTATCTTAAATCAGGACCAATCTCAAGAAGGGTTTTATCGTGAATACACAATATCCTCTTCAGATAATTATTTAGGTAATACACCGCAAGAAATTGAGAATACTAGTTTAACTAAATCAATAATAATTGGTAAAAATCCAAAACCTAGAACGAAAAAATTAAATAAAAAAGATTTCACGTTTTTAAGGTCATATAAAAATAATAACATATTAAACGCATCTGCGTCTACAATTGATTTTATTAGTTATGATGAAGGTTTCACTGATTACGATTTAATAGATTTTAACAGTAACATTGAAGATTCTTTCCTTGAAAAAAGAAGATATATAACCGCAACGGGTTATTATGAGAGAGAAAAATCGGTATACGGTACACAATTATATAAAGATATTTTGGCCGTGGTACCATATTTTGACCAAACTGTAAATAACTATAAAGTTAATGATATCGTTAAAGTTAAATTAACCAATTATAATGCGGTTGTTGAAACAGAAACTGGTACAACAATCGAGGTTAAGTCCGTTGACCGATTATATGTTTGTGTTGAAGATATCACCACAAACCACTTAAGAAAGAAAACTGGCGTTTCTTATTTAATGAACATACACCCAGTGTATCAACCAAATGGTGCTAGAGCATCATTTATTCCTATTGAGGAATACGATGTGAGATCTTTTACACCAATTGGGTATGATAAGTATCAGAAATTTAATTCGGTTAAAGCTAATCAGTTCCCATATAAGTATGAAACGGTTAAACAATTTGCTGGACAACCAACTTCACTATTTGATATTGGTGACATAATTAAAGTAGCTGGAACAGGCTCAACTTATACGCTTTATGAGTATGTTTACAATAAAGCAATACCATTTGACACAACAAACGTTTACCCCGTTGGTTCATTCGTATACACTAGTGGCTCAACGTATAATGTTGATGGCAGATATAGTTTTTGGATGAAAAAAACAGCCACTGGTACAACAATACCTGTTGCTGGAACTAATTGGCAAGAATTTAGATACGATGCAACATCAATAACGGGTACACCGTTCTATACTTTTGTTGATCCATCTATAAACCCAGATCACCCTAATCTAGCTTTATCACCGTCTGCATATAGGCTTAAAAATTTAATTCCAACAATGGAAGACGGCACTGGTAATAGAATATACATACAATATACTGGTGTCACAAATATGGTTTTCGCTGACATAGTACCATCTTATTTACCGATGGAAAAAACTAATAACCAGTATGACGGTGTTGATGTTATTGACTATTTGATCATGACAGGTACCACTGGTAACATACAATATAGTGGTACAACTGGTACGATATATACTGGTTATACGTTAGATACGAACTTAATACAAAACAACTATACGGCACTTAATGCGAATACTTTACCATCGTTAAGGTACGCTGGGTTAAACCAAGAAAGAAATGTAACCCCACTTTTCCATAGATTGTGTACTAACTTGGATGATGATAGTATATATGACTGGTCATCAACTAAAACATACGCACAAACAACTACAAGTATGAGTGGTAGATATGCTTTGAATAGAAACGTACTCTATAGATCGGTATCCACAACATCGGTATCAGGTACAACTGAACCTTACGCTGATGCGACTAAATGGGTTGAGAATGACTTCATGTTAGTTAAGGCGTTTACATTCTATAAAGATAGAACCAGAGTTAAAGTTTATGAAGGTAAAATAGAATCTTTGGATAGTGCAACTAAAAATAGTTTATATTTCTTTAAAAACGATTTAACATTAAAGAACGGTTTTACCGAGAACTCATTTAGCGGGACAACAAAAAATAATAAATTATTAAATGGTCTTAACAAATTAGCTGACGCTAAAAATGAAAATGTTAGGGACGTCAACCAATATGGTTTATTTGGCTTTAGAAAATTTGGTAGTGACATAATAATGGATTATTACTATGCGAGGGATAATAATAATTTACCATTAACTGGTGAATTTATTGGTGGATTAACTTTAAATAATCCGTGCGGTCATCACGCTAAAGTAATATTTGGTCTATTATTAGATGCTGACTTTAGTGATATAACGGAATTGTCACCTAGACAACAAACACAACCAGCCTTACCAATAATAAGTGCCTTAGATTTTAACCCTAATGTTAGGTTGATTATTAATCAAAATGGTGCTTCTGATGTCACAGTAACAGTTACTTCTGTTAATGGCGGAGTATCAAATGGTTTGGTTAATTATAAAAAATCGCTTAAAAAGTACGAAGCTTTAGATAAATCATTTACAATAAACGAAGCAGATTCTATTATTGTTAAAGTAACATACGATACTAATTTAAATAAAACAAAATACGCTAATGGTATTATTGATGGTTTTAAATTATTTGAAACAAACGATGTTGGTATAAACAATGAGTATGTTGTGGCAACTAAATCTAATGTTGGTAAAGTTGTAACTAGAACAATAACGCTTAAAAATGTTTATGAAGACAGGGTTATTAAATTAGATTTTAATGGGGCTAACTACACTGAAATTAACACAGTTGACCCAAAAGATTTTATAAAATTTTAAAATAATAGTATTTATATAAAAGAATAAAATGAGTTATATAATCAAAAAAAACGATCCTTTGGTTAACATAAAATTAACCGATGAGGGTAGGAAAAATCTAGCGGAAGGGGCTTTAAATTTTACCTACTTTTCTTTAAGTGATAGTGAAATGGATTATTCTAGTGATAATCCCTCATCAGTTAATATATTAAGACCAGCGGATAATAGGGTTGGGATCGCCTCAACAGTACCACCGTTTGACGAAGAACCCTATGAACTAATTTCAACAATAAACGCAGTACCTAATGAGGTATACACTTCCGCAAAGGAAAGAGGTTTTTTTGATTACACTGGTACAACAATACAACCAAGTACTGGACTAGCTAGTGTGTTTAATATAACTGGCCAAACAACAGGCGACACAACAACAATTGATTTTGTTTTTAACGCAAACAGTGTAAAAAACAATGATTTTATCGATTTAAAACCAGGTGATTATGTTTTTGTTAAATATGAATCTGAAAACTATATAACTGCTAGTGGTACTGGTTATACGCAATCTTTTGATGTAAAGGACGCCACCCAGTATTTTTGGTATATTATTGAGTCAATAATTACAGCCGATAATGGTGATAACCAATCGATAACTGGTATTACCAACACATCAACGATAACTTTGATTTTAGATAGAAAATTACCTATTGGTAATGCTAATTTGACTGCGGTTATCTATCCTGGTAAGTACACAATAAAAGATTATTATGATAAACCAAACCCAATAGCTTATTGGCAGGGTGGGTTATTGGATTTTTCTAATAACAACACACAATCTGAATTAGATATTCCAGTTTGGAATATGAATATAATAAATATTGAGGATATCGTTGGTTTAAATTCTGTGACGGATAAAGGTAAATTCGACACCGAAGGTAAGCCATATCTAGGTACGGCAATCACAATAAATCAATACGATAATTTGTCCAGAATAGGTGTAATACATTACACAAATAATACCGTATCTAATTTTTACGGTGAAGGTTTTTATGGTACATCTTTTAAATTAAAGATACCATATTTAATGTGGCATAAACAACAATCCACATCTGGAAACCCAACAACTCTTGGTTATACCTTTGTTTCTGGTACGGAATTAAAAACAACCTCAGCGCTAAATATTTTAAATACCCTTCAGTCCTACAGATATTATGATTTAGTTGACCAAGAAGCGGATAGAAATATCGTTGGTAAGATATTAATTGACGAAAAAATAGTGGTTATTGAAGATCAGGAATTACTCTCTGCTTTATCATATAAAGCAAATAGAAACTGGACATTACCTAACCCACTTTTAACGTTAACAGAACCTGGTATTTGTGGTAATACGAGTACAGTTGGTACACTACAATCTGGGGAATATTTTTATGCGACCTATTTATTTGTGGATACCAATGGTGTTACTGGGTTACATTGTGAAAATTTTGCGACAATCACAAATAACACTGACAGCCCAAAAGATATTCTTTTTGAGTTTAATAAAAAACAATCTGACCCTAATTATAGCGAATTTAATTTCTTAAAAGATTATTCTGATGTATCTGGAATTGGTTTTAAAACAAACCAGATTCTGTTACTTTGGCAGAAATCTAGTTCCCCAATAAAACCAGATCCAACAAACTGGTCTTACGTTGATGTTTCACAATATTTGGGTACTAACGGTTGTGTTACTGGTGTTATGAATATAACTGGAACTGAGTTTGAGTTACACGCTGACATTTATGATTACGCAACAGAGTTGTTAACAACCCACACAGTGATAAACACAACAACATACGATGTTTTTGAATTGGGGGCTGAGCCTGTTGGGGAGATAATAGTAATATTCAACGGAACCATTCAAACTGAAGCGTCTGACGACACACTTTCCGATGGTACATACTACCGATACCCTAAAACATATGCGACTGGGCCCAATAACAGGGAGGTAATTGTTTTCGGCCAGGGTTATGGTGTTAACCCAGATTTATTACAAATTTACTACTTGATTGGTAAAAGTCTTACAGCTAAAACAATTAAACAAGTTATAGATGTACCTTCTTTAGCGACAATAAATGCAAACACTAACGCAGACCCAATATATGTCTCAACAATAGCACCTAATAGGATATCACTTAAATTAGACAAACAACCGAATAACTCAACAGTATGGTTGTTCTATAAAGGTATGTTATTAAATTCAACGACCTATGGTGTTTATGTTACTAATGAAACTATAGAAAATAGACGTGTTGAACTTAATTTTACACCAACACCAGGTTCACAAATAACTATGTTTTATTTAGATAACTCTGGTTTAGGTCAAACTGTTACAGGTGATGTTTTAACTAAAGAAACAATAGCGGCTCTTAGAGTTAATATTGATAAATTTGTTATTGATAGTAGCGAAAATGATCTTTATGAGTTATCAGACTATTTTACGATACCTTCCGTAACAGAAACGGATAAGTTCACGTTTGGTGATGAGGTGATTTTTTACGGTAACATCGAAACTGATATTAAAGCGACAATATACAAATCCCAGATAACATGTAACGTGTTACCAAATAGATTTATATCAACAACAAACCCCACATTTAATGAGGATCAAGATAAGGTGGCATTTACTGAGATAGGTTTACACGACCAAAACGGTATTTTAGTGGGTATTGGTAAATTTTCAGAACCAATAACTAGGAAATATAATTCTGATATGTTAGTGATACAAGTAACAATCGATTTCTAATGGGATTCTTTAAAAGAAATAAATACACAATGGAGGTTTACCTAACTGATATCGGTAGGGAAACCTTCGTTAGGAATGGTTTTAAAAACGCCATAACACATTTTTCATTAGTTGATAATGGTAATTACGAACAACTAGTGGATTTTAACCCAACAGTTATAACGGGCCAGACAATACCAACAATATCATATTATGATACAGTTGAAGTTAACGGGGTTTCTGATGTTTACACGCAAAATTCAGAAAGAGGTTCAGTTGATTCCGATATAACATTTAAAAATGGGTTCCTAGGTGTGAATCAAACAGCGCAGAAAAATTATATTATCTATGAACCAGATTTATCACCAGAAACGCTAAAAATAACAACATATAAAGATTAACATGGCCAGACAATTTAACTTAAACGGTATTAACGGTTTACACTTAAAATCACCATATGATTATACATCATATGATGCTAATGGTTTGGCAGCCCTCGTAGAGAATTTTGATTTCTATCCGCTTAAAAAAACCGATCTAAACTTTTTTAGATTTATAAACTCATCAAATATAATTGCCGAAAAAGACTCTATTTTTCATGGGAAGATAATGGGGGATGCTTTTATTGGTAGCAATTTATATGCTGATAGAACACATGATTTTACGTTTTCACAAATTGAAAAAGTTTCTGAACTTGTTAAGGGCGAGATCTATAAATCTAAATTTAATTTTTATTTTAATTTTGATGGGGATGTTTATGGTTATGATTTAGGTGACACTGGTTACACCATAAATGTTTCACTATATATGGTTTTGGGTACGAATAAAAGAAAACTAAAACTATCAAACCTACAGGTATATCAATATAAAGGGGCAAGCTATAGTGGGACAACGTCAAACCCAGTCGATGCTGGTTATATCGATATAGAAGATTTACCCTCTGTTTTGGAAACACCGTCTGGTTATTTCCCATACGAAAACTATGTAAATATAAATAATGACAACATCAACGTATCCTTTGTTCCAGAACCTAGAGTTTACGATATAATTAATAACACAAACAATACTATTTTTTACACATACACGGAAGCCGACCCATCCTCGACAAATTATGGTTTTTCGATTAGCCCATCATTAACAGCTTTATCTGCAATTAGAAGAACTTCATTTAGTGAACCAACGACTAATGCCACTGGTGTATCTATTGTTGGAAATAAATTAGAGACACAAGATAGTCCGTTTAACGCAATGTCGGGTGGACCATTATTTAGGGTTACAGTTGAAACTGACGAATCAACACAACAAGAGTTTGAAAACAACATCTGTAGGGGTAATAAGGATATTAAAATAATCGTTGATTATAACGGTAAACTGGCTAAAAAAACAGTGGAGTTTATATTGGAGGAAATCGCTGTGTCGATTAATGATAACTACGATGTTTTTTAAAACTAAATAAATATGAAAGTTGAAAAAATGATGCCAACATTCAGTTTTAGGATACCTAAGATTGATTTTTACATTAACACACCTGCGTTAAGCGTTAGTTTAACAACAGATAAATTCCGATCATATGAAAGTGATGGTGTTTTTTATATATTAAACTCTAATACTAAGACAATATATTTTAACGACATTGTGTTTGATAGGGCTAGAGTTAGGGAAGCATCTTCTAGACTGCAATTTGCAAAAATAAAGGTCGAACTCACTAATGAATACGATAATGAATTTAAAAATAAGCATTATCGTGAATATAATGTTTTTGTTAATGGTTATTTAACTGGTTTATTAACAATAATATCTGAAATGGGTGTGTTCGGATCAAACATGGAGTTAACCCCATTAACAAAATTAAAGATATGGGCCAAATACGAGGTTAAAAACCTGGGTGTTTTAAATAAGCATTACTACGGTAAATCAACAAATAATCCAGAAAAAAGGGTTGGTGTTATTGATTTTACTTTTAAAATGAATTGTTTTAGCGATAAAAACTCAAAAAACATGATAAGTGATGACGTTGTTATTTCGACAATTTTAGTAAATACGTAAAAATTACGATAATCAGCATATTTATTAAAAAGAAATAATGTCTTTACTTAAATAATAAAATTAATATTTTTAAATAAAAAAAAACATGGGGTTCGTACCACAAAGCGGAAGCACCGAAGAAATTAAAGTATACTTAACCGAGTTAGGTAGAAGAAGACTTTTAGAGCAAGGATTTGTACCAGCTACATTTTCTATCTCTGATGAAGATGGTAATTATAATACATTGTCAACTGTTGATCAAATTGTTACAGATATTACTGGGGATTATAACGATAATGTCTACGCCATTTCAAAAAACATTACAATAAAAAATCAAATTATAAGAAGTTAATAAAATGAGCGCAATTTTAAAAGTTAGAATACCTTATTACGCTAGAACGATATCAACAGGCACAGATGGTGTGGCCGAATTTTATCTTTTAGAGAAACCAAAATACGTACCAGCATTAAACCAAACAGTGATGATAACACACACTGAGGTTTCGAATAGTACTGGTTTGTACACTAAATTGGATTCTGAAGCAAGTAATGTTTTTTTAGGTAGATTCCAAGCAGCCCCAGATTTAAGTGGAAACCCTGCACAAGTTCAGGCAAATGGTGGATATAGCTATTTGTTTACAGTGGCTTATAATAACGCTGAATTCTCACAACCTCAGTATGGTGGTACGTGCCGTGGTTATATTGAGTTTGACTACAACCCCGCAAATTACAATGTTTTAAAACCAGTTGAAAATGTTGTGGTTGTTAATGAGACAGTCCCATTTGACTTAAACGATGGTTATCAGAGTTTAACAAATACCTTTACAGGTGCTAGTTTAAACACAACGAACGTATTACCAGGTTTCTTTGTTGGTAGACAAGATAATAATACCATCTTTGCTAACCTATTAAAATCTTTAAACTTACCTGTTACTGATGAAGAATATAAAAAATATAGTAGATCGGAATATGGTGTTTTAAGTGTTGCAACTGGTAATGATGTCGTTGCCGTTAGAAAAAACGGTGTTGACTACAAGTGGACTGCAATTGATAACACATATACTGGAACAACAGACGCTTTGTTAGTTCACCCAGTAACTGGTTATACTGGTGAGTACTATGGTACGGTTATGCAAACAATTGGATGTAATGAGTTTGAATTAAATAAACCTTGGAACGTCCCAGTACCAAATGATATGTTCTTAATATTTGAAGTACCTAATAACAAATACGGTGAAATTATTGATGGTAAAACCACCAAATTAACACTACCTTATGTAACGGGTGTTGAATCTGCGAATGTGGATGAAAAGAGATTAGGCGTAATGACTTATCCTGGTACGGTATCAAGTATCGACATATACGGTACTTATAGCGATTCAATGTTGAATAACAATCTAGATAAAAAATTATCTGACCCTAATATCGCATTATCTTCTTTGGGTGTTAGACCTGACCTTAGCTTGGTTGGCGAAACAACTTATGAGAGTAATGTTGCTTTATTATTTTCAGATGCTGTGGCAACACCGTCAGCTAATTTTAACAACTGGGGTGATGGATATACTGAAGTTATAAACGGAACAAAGGTATTTAAATCAGGTGCACAAGAAAAGCCAACATATAACTATAAAAACGACAAGTGTGTTGGTGTTGCTTATTTAGATAAAGGGTTTATCGTTATAACACACCCAATGATTGTTGATTCTTATTTCAAAGCAATCTTTGATGGTGAGATTACAACAGCTGGTTCGGTTAATGTTGTTAAAAATTACGACACCCAAAATGGTAATACGACCGATACTAGAGGTCTAGTTAGAACTACAACAAACACAGATACTGAACAGATTATTTCAACAATAGACTCAGGTTCAGGTGACTATTTGTGGGATAAAACACAATTTATTTACACACAAAACGATGTTGATTCTAAACTAGAGTATTTGAGTTATAATACTGAAAAATCTTTAAACGTTGTTTGTTTGGCGTCATCAGACGAGTTTTTTAAATCAACAAACGATACCGCTAAAGATTTGATGGGTATTGAACAAACCCAAGATTTCGCAACATTTAAACCAACAACAGGTGATTTACACCCTGTAATTATAACACAACTAGGGATACATGATGCTGATGGTAATTTATTAGCTATTTGTAAACCAACGCAACCAATTAAAAAATATTGGTACGATGTAATTTCATTT